>UMHV01022629.1_pt1 | contig 14078 bp, 9 predicted proteins | sample 1965621 | NCBI WGS metagenome assembly UMHV01 (sample SAMEA4836108, study PRJEB28245) | human gut metagenome | biome: gut microbiome; material: fecal sample | place: Denmark | collected 2008 | reverse complement strand
TGAATCACGCCGTGCGAGTGGGCCACGAATAGGCCTCGCGCGGCCTGAATCAGAATGGGCAGCAGTTCGATGGGATCCATCGCGCCCTTGCTATGGAACAGATCCGCCAACGATTTCGAGGGGACGTATTCCATAATCAGAAAGCCGATGCCGTCATGCTCGTAGTATTCGAACAACGCAGCGATATTCGGATGCGCCAGATTGGCGGAATTATGGGCTTCGGCACGCAGACGGCGTAGCTTGGCCTCGGCGTTGGTCATGTCCGAGCGCAGCGCCTTGATGGCCACTTCACGGCCGAGCTGAATATCGTAGCCTTTCCAGACCTCGCCCATACCGCCTTGCGCAAGACGCGAATCAAGACGATATCGGCGGTGAATAAGCTGTCCTTCGATAAGTTTCACTGCTGCAAAGCCTCCTGCATCATCGCGCGCATGATCGGGCCAGCGGCGAGCGAACCGTATACATCTGTGTTATGCACCAACACCGCGACGGCGATTTGCGGATTGTCCGCCGGCGCGAAACCGATCACCCAGCCGTCGATGGCAGAGTTGTCGATACCGATTTGTGCGGTACCGGTTTTGGCCGCCACCTTGATGCCGTCGATGGCCAGCTGCGGATTGGCCTCGGTCACCACGCTCTCCATCATCGTGGTGAGCTTGTCTACGGAATCCTTGCTGAACGCGTTGGCCATGGTTTGCGGTTTGGTCTGCGAAAGTACGGTGAGATCGGCGGAGCGCACACGATCGACCAGCGTGGGCTGCATCAGTTTGCCATTGTTGGCGATTGCCTGCGCGACCATCGCCATCTGCAACGGCGTGGCCGTGGTGTCGCCTTGGCCGATGGATGCCAGCGCAAGCTTGTCGTCGGTCGGATCAGAGGGGAATGTGGACGCGGTGGCCGTCATCGGGGTGCCCGTGGATTCGGTGCCGTCAATGGTGATGGTGCTGCCGAACCCGAGCTTGGTGGCCATGTCCGAAACCTTGCTCGCGCCGAGTTTCACGCCAAGCTGGGCGAAAGCGGTGTTGGACGACCATGCGACGGCCTCTTGCAGGGAGATCTGTCCGTTGACGCCATCGCCCTGTGCCTCGTCGTTCGGCAGCTGTGTGGCGGTTCCCGGCAAGGTATAGCTGGAGCCTGCAGGAATCTTCGTGTCCGTCTGATAATCGCCGGTTTCCAGCGCAGCCGAGGCGACGATGGTCTTGAACGTGGACCCTGGCGGGTACAGCTGCGAGGTGGCGCGGTTGATCAGTGGGCTATTTTGGCCCGCAGAGAGTTCGTTGTAGGCCTGAGACGCGGCTTTGGCGTCATGGGTCGCCAGTTTGTTCGGATCGTAGCTGGGCGTGCTCACCATGGCGAGGATACGGCCGGTGTTGACTTCGATGGCCACCGCCGCACCATCGCGCGTACCGAGCTGATCGTAGGCAACCTGCTGCAGCTTGGGGTCGATGGAGGTTTCGATGGACGCGCCCTGATTCGTAGTGCCGGTGAGCATGGCCTTGGCCCGCTGCCAGATCAATGAATCGGCCTCACCGTTGAGCAGCATGCTGCGGGAGGCTTCCAGGCCGCGATCGGCGGTCTGGTTGATGGAGAAGAAGCCGGTGACCGGAGCATACAGAGGACCGTTGGAATAGGTGCGCAGGTATTTGAACGCGTCGTTGACCGGTTCGGATTTGGCCATGACCGTGCCGTCCGAGGCCAGAATGGCACCGCGGTAGGCACCGAGCTGGTGGTACAGCGAACGGGCGTTGCGCGGATCGTTGTTCAGCGCGTTGGCCCGTACCGCCATGATGATGGTGGACGACAGGCCGAGAATCACGAACAGCGCTACCACGGCGGTGAAAAGCTGACGAAGATATTTGTTCATACGCGAGTGCCTCCGTTAACGGGAGGAAGCGGGGGAATCGTGCCGGTAGGCGTGTACGGTTCATCGGCTTCGGCATACGACGGAGTGGTGGTATCCACGATGGGGTCGTCAAACGATTCCGACTCGGACTGCGACGCCGTAGCCGACGCGCTGCGAGGCTGAACGATCGGCTCAGTGGCGCGGGCCCGGGCCTCAAGTTCCTTGTTGCGCAGCACGGCCAAAGCCTCGTACTGGAACGTATCCGAGGTCAGCTCCGGCTCGGGCGCATTGGCCGAATTCGAGATGATGATGAGCAGGGTCGCGAGAATATAGTTGGCGATCAGACTGGAGCCACCGGCCGCCATATAGGGCAGGGTCAGACCGGTCAGAGGAATCACCAGCGTGATGCCGCCGACCACGGTGAACACCTGGAAGGCCATGGTGAACACCAGTCCGGAAGCGAGCAGCTTGCCGAAGCCATCCTTGATTTTCATGGCGGTGATAAAGCCGGAGGCAATGATGAGCAGGTAGAGCATCAAAATGGCCAGGACGCCCATCAGACCGAGTTCCTCGCCCAGAGAGGCGTAGATGAAATCGGAGTTCGCAAACGTAACGAGCGAAGGATGGCCTTGGCCGAGACCGGTGCCGAGCATGCCGCCTGATGCCAGGCCGAAAATGCCGGTGACCAGCTGCCAGGAGCCGCCGGGGGTCTTGTTGTATTGCTCGTTGCTGAACGGGTGCAGCCAGGCATCGACTCGCTGACCCACGTGGCTGAACATGCCTGCGGCCAGCACGGCACCCGCGGCGAACGCGATCAGACCGATGATGATCCAGCTTTTACGGCCGGTGGCCGTGTACAGCATGGCCACGAACATGGCGAAGAACATAAGCGAGGTGCCCAGATCATGCTGCATGATGAGCACGCCCATCGAGGCGATCCACACCACGATGATCGGGCCGAGATCCTTGATACGCGGCAGCTGCAGACCGAGCATCTTCTTACCGCCCACGGCCAGCTGGTCGCGATGGTCGAACAGGTAGGCGGCGAAGAAGAACGCAAGGAACAGCTTGGCGAACTCGCCCGGCTGGAACTGGCCCAGTCCCGGAATCCTGATCCAAATGCGCGCGCCGTTCACTTCCTGGCCGACAAACGGCAGCATCGGGGCGAGCAGCAGCACCAAGCCCACCACCATCGACACGTAGGAGAAGCGCCGCAGCACGCGGTAGTCCTTCAGGAAGATGATGAGCAGCGCGGAAAGCACGATGGCGATGCACAGCCAGATCAGCTGACGTTGGGCAACCGCCCAACCTTCGCTCTGGTCAATGCGAGCGATCATGGTCACGCCGGTGGCGGTCAGCAGTAGCACGCAAGGCAGAATCGACTGGCTGGCGTACGGCTGGAAGCGCACAATCAGCCCCCACAGCACCAGAAACAGCACTACGGCCAATGCCAGCATGCCGGCGTATTGCATAGGGAATTCGCCGGCGGTGCGCTGGAACATCTGGATGAACGCCAACGCACTGATTGCCATGGCAATCAGCAACAAAGAAATCTGACGTAGACGGGTAACGATCATTGAGAATCTCCCGTGGCCGCGTTGTCGGCCGCTCCGATACCGGATTTATCCGAGGAATCGGATGAGCTTGACGAACCGGACTTGTCTGACGAGGAGCCGGACTGGCTGGACGAATCCTCGGTGCTGTCCTTGGAATCGCTCTGGGAGCTGTCTTTGGAACTGTCCGGGGAATTGGACGCCTCGGCCTTCTTGGCGGCGTCGGCTTCCTGCTGCTTGGCCAGTTTGCGCATTTCGGTGCGGATAATACCCACATGCGACTGCGCTTCGTCCAACGAACCGACTGTGATGCCTTGGCTCAGCTGGTCACGCCATGTCTGAGGCAGGTCCGCGGTGGCGATATTGGTGGTCTGCACTTCGTGCGAAAGCTCAAGTCCAAAGAGATTGGTCGGCACGCCACGATAAATGGCCACGGTGCCGTTGCTATCTCCCACGTAGTAGTGCGTCTGGCTCCACGTGTACGCGCCCCAGCCAGCGCCGGCCAATGCCAGCACGGCAAGAATGCAGGTAATAATCACCGCAAGCTTATTGCGGCGCTTCTTGGTGCGCGTGGCCTTCTTCTGCTCGACCTGCTCATCGCGGATGGCTTTGGCCACATCCGGGTCGTTGGGGTCGGCGGACAGGCGCCCATCCGGCTTTTGCACCACCGGAATCTCACCGGTATCGGGATTGGCTCGTTCACCGGTCTCCTCGCGGACGGTGGACGGCTGCACCACGCGTGTGGACGACGGTTTGGCCGTGGTTTGCGCGGTCTCCGCCTCGTGCGCGCTGGCGGGCTGAATCAATGCTGCGGCGCGCTGGGCGGGGGAATCATCCTCCCGCAGTGCGGGCGCGGTAGCCACCGGCTCGTTGACGATGTCGGCAATCGGCTCAAGATTACGGCTGGCGGCACCGCCGACCAACGGCGTTTGGTGCGGCAGGTCGAACGCATCGGCATCCAACGCCAACGTGGCATCCGCAATAACGGCCGTGACATTATCGGTGCTGCCCGCCCGCAGTGCCATCTGCACCAGACGCTGCGCGCATTCGCCCTGATCGGACAGCGTGGTCATCGTCTCTTCGATGGTGGAATCTTCCAGCACACCGCACAGGCCGTCCGAGCACAGTAGCCAACGGTCGGCGGGGTGGGCTCGGCGAACCGAAATATCCGGGCGCGGGTCAATGTCAAAGTCGCCAAGCACGCGCATCACGACGTTGCGCTGCGGGTGGTTCTTGGCTTCGGACGGGGTGATACGACCGGTGTTGATGAGGTGCTGCACGTAGCTGTGGTCGCACGTGATGCGGCTCAGGTGTCCGTCGCGCAGCAGGTAGGCGCGCGAATCGCCGATATGGGCGATGACCCAGTAGCCGGCCACCAATGCCACTGCGGTAACGGTGGTGCCCATGCCGGCAAGCTTGCGTTCGCGCTTGGCCTTGCCGACGATGGCGTCATGCGCGGCCATAACGGAGGTTTCCATCATGCGGGAGATCGTCTCGACGTTGCCACCGGTGTCATCCTGCTCGATGTGGGCCAGCGACCGGATGGCGATGGAGGATGCCGTATCGCCGCCGGCGTGACCGCCCATGCCGTCGCACATGGCGATGAGATGCTCGCCGGCGAAGGAGGAATCCTGATTGTTCGCGCGCACGGTGCCCACATCGGACACCGTGGTGGAATACAGGAACAGCGGTTGTGAAGCGGCGGATTTTGGCATGCGGCTACCTCAGTTCGAAGGTGGTGGCGCCGATGCGCACAGGAATACGAGCGGGCAGGATGGTGGGGCGGCTGATGCGCTGCTGGTTGACCACGGTGCCATTGGTGGAGTTCAGGTCTTCAATGGCCCACTGCCCGGAGCGCGTGTCACGGTAGACACGGGCATGGTGGGAAGACACGAATTCGTCATCGAGCACCACGGTATTCGAGGCGGCGCGGCCAAGCGTGATGTCGGCTTCGGCCAGCGGCACGGAGCTGCCGGCAAGCGGACCATCGATGATGACCAACAGGGTAGGCTGCGCCGAGGCGGCGGACGACGCGGAAGCGCTGGGCTGGCGATGCGGGCGCGGCGCAGCTGCCTGCGGCGTTTCGGCCTTGGCCTTATGCGCTTCACGCTCACGGCGACGACGCGCGCGCGAAGGTCGCGGACTGAACGTCTCGATGTCCTTGCGCAGCGAACGTACGGCCAGCCAGATGAATATCCACAGCAGGATCAGGAATCCATACTTGAGCAGGGCGAATGTCAGTTCGGTCATAAGTGGACGACTTTCGGGCGTGTGCTCGACTACTCCTGGGCTTGGGCGGAGGCCCAGTACAGGATGCGGGTACGGCCGATGGTGATGGTGTTGCCGTCGAGCAGCGTGGCGGCGGGCACTTGGTGGCCCTCCACGTACGTGCCGTTGGTCGAACCCAGGTCGCGGGCGATCACGCCGTTATCCGTGATGTCGATTTCCAGGTGCTTGCGGGAGATGCCCGGATCGTCGATGACGATATCGCAACCGGAACCGCGGCCGATTACCGTCTTGTCTTTGGTGAGCAGGTACTGGTTGCCGTTCACCTCGAGCACCGGGCTATCCTCGGTCTGCGCATCGGTGGTGACCGGCACGGCATTGCCCTGCACGGATTCGGAGGTGAGGTTGAAGTTGCCCTTGGACAGGTCAAGGTCTTCCTCGAAGATCACGATCACCGGGCCCACGAAGGCGTAATGCTGGCTCTTCGCGTACTCGGTGAGGTTATCGGCCAGTTCGTTGGCCAGGGTCTCGCTACCCCATGCCTCGATACGGTCGAAGTCAGGAGTACTGAGCTTGAAACGGTATTCATTCGGGGCCACCGTGCGGTCACGGCCCACGGGCATGGCCTCGGCGTCAATCTCGCGCTCCAAGGCGCTGGAAAGATCGACAGGCTGCAGGTCTTTGGAGCCAAACTTGGCGAATACTCCGTTGACTGCACCCTCCACGCTTTTTTCAAAACGGTCGAGAACGCTCATAGTCCTCCCTTTCTAATCTTCACCCATCCTACGCGGTGATGGGAATATGAGACAAAAAACCGGTCTTTCACGTGACGATGAGTGCAAAATATCCAAAAATTCAGGGCGGAAATGGGTGCGGCGCACCACCCGAGGTGCTTTACCGGTGGAGCACCTCGGGTGGGATGCGCGTGTTATCGATTTGTCAGGCCAGCGCGTCGCGCAGGAAATCGCGCTGGAGGGTGAGCAGGTTTTCGGCCACGGTCTCGTCATTGGTCATATGGGTGATGCCCGTCAACGGCAGGAAGGTGTGCGGGCGACCCGCCGCCATCAGGGCTTGCGAGAGGCGCAGGCTGTGGGCGATGGTGACGTTGTCGTCGGCGAAACCGTGGATCAGCATAAGCGGGCGCTCGAGTTTCGGTGCGTCCTGCACGATGCCGTTTCGGTAGTAGACATCCGGGTCGAGGCCCAGATAGCGCTCGGTGTAGTGCGTGTCGTACAGCGTCCAGTCGGTGGGCGGGGCGCCGGCGCATGCGGCCTTGAACACGTTCGGCGCGTCCAGCACGGCCAGTGCGGACAGGAAGCCGCCGTACGACCAGCCGATCATGCACACCTTGTCGAGGTCCGGCATGGGAATCGCCTCCCGCTGGCGGGAGGTGGCGCGAAGCGCCGGTGGGTGGTTCTCGGCGTCTGCCTGATCGCCCGCAGCCGGCTGTGCCGCACGTGATTCCACATCGGCGTTGAGCCGGGCGACGGCCTCGGGCAGGGCGTTGACGGCCTCGACCTGATCGGCCAGCGTTACGTCCTTCATATCCTCGAAGATCTCGCGGTCCCATGCCGGGCCGCGGCCGGTGGTGCCACGGCCGTCTGCCGTGACCACCAGGAAGCCTTGGTCGGCCCACCACTGGCCCTCCCAGTAGAAGGACTGCGAGGCGATGACCTGCTGGAAGCCGGGCCCGCCGTACGGCTTCATCAGCACCGGCAGCTTCTCGGCGTGCGCGTACGGGCTTTCCGGGCTCGGCGCGATGATCGCCGTGTACAGCTGGTGCTCGCCCAGTCGCGTAAACGTGACGTTCGGTGTAAAGCCGGGTTCGGCCGCCGTGGACGCGATAGTGGCGCTCTGTTCTCCCAGAATATGCCGCATCTGGGCGCGGGCGGAACGCATATCGCGGCCGGAGACCACGATGCCGCGCTCGCCGCGCGAGGCGGTCCACTGGCCGGGATCGGTCGTGACCGGCGTGATCGTGCCGTTGTAATCGATACTCACCACGTCGAAACTGCGGGCGTCGTGGTCGCCGAATACGGACTCGGTGGCGGCCGCATCGGCCCAAGCGTCCGGCACCTCAGGCGCGATTTCGGGCGCGCGCTGCACCACGGCCAGCACATCCTCGTCGGTCACGGCGAGCACCGTGCGCACGTTCCAGCCAGCCGGCGTGAACGGGCGGCCGTCCATTGTCAGACGGTTGGTGTCCGTGGCCATATCGTTGAGCGAGCACACCAGACGACCATCCGGCGTGTAGGCGGGCGTGCCGTGAACCAGGTCGATCCACTGCTCGTTCGCGTGCTCCTCAAGCACACGCGTGGCACCCAGCGCGGCCCCATCCGCCGCGACTGCCACCTCAAGCACCTGATCGCGGGTCTGACGGCGGTTCTGCACCAGCACCAGCGGATCGTGGCCGCGACGCCAGTTCACGGCGGCCACATACTCGTACGCCTCGCGATCCCAATCCACATCGGCGTTGCCGGTGATGCCTGCGTACCGGTCGTTCTCATCGAACGCCAGCGTGATCACGGTCAGATACACGTCGGCATTGCGGGTCAGCGCGCGCGGGTAACGGCGGCCGGCGTCCGGCTTCTCGGGGTCAGCCGGATCGCTGATGTGCCAGGTCGGCTCGTCGGCGGTGTCGAAGGACTCGAACAGCACGTGCTGCGAATCCGGGGCCCACCAGAAGCCGTCGTATCGGTCCATCTCCTCGCCGGCCACGAACTCGGCCAGACCGATTTTCCACGTGTTTTCGGCCGGATTGCCGTCCTCATCCTCCACGCTCACGCCGTAGACGGCGGTGATGCGGTCACCTAGTTCGCCGCCGATATCGACCAGCATCAGGTAGCTGCCCGTGGTGTACAGCACATGTTCGCCATCCGGGGCGATGCGCGGGTTCAGCACCGGCGTGTACATCGCCGGGTCCTCATCGAGCCATTCGCCGGCCAGTTCACGGGTGTGCGGCTCGGGTGCGCCGGTCTCGTCATTCCAATCGATGTCGGTCAGGAACAGGCGGCCGTTGATGGTGAACACGATGCGATTGCCGTCGTCATCTGCGGAGTATCCGACGATGCCGGTGCCGCCTTCGCGCGCACGCTCGCGGCGGGCCTTCTCCTCGGCCGGCACGTCCTCGCTGTCGGCGGTTGCGCCCAGCAGTTCGCGCGGGTCGGCCAGCTTGGTCTCATGGTGTTCGCCGGACTCGTCGAACCAGCTCAGCCACAGTGCGGTCACCAGATCCTCGGGGCCGTCGGAGCGCAGGAACAGGGCCCGCGAGCCGTCGCCCACGGTCTGTGCGGAGCGCGGTGCGCCGCAGCCGAAGCGCAGCGTGCGCGCCCGGAGGCGTGGGAAATGCTTGATTGCGTCATTGACATCATTGGTTTCGCTCATACCTCACAACCTACGCGCCTGTGCGGTCAGTGGCGCGCAGGCTTGCGACGCATTCCCGGGAATGTGTCGTGGTGTGGGTGCGAGGTGTGGGCGTGAGGCTTGTCCTAAGATGGGAGCCATGCAGGTGACGATGATCGACGAAAACAAGTACGCCGAAACGATGACCGACGTGGTGCTGCCCGCGCTCGAACAATGCTGCGAGGAGGGCTGGTTCGATCCGTCCGCCGCCGAACGTTCGGCCGGGATCGAACCGCTGTCCGGCATTATGGACACCGGCGGCCGCTCGGGCCAGCTGCACTACCTGTGCTACGACTCCGCCAAATTCGACGCGATTCGCGAGCAAGGCGCCACCGCCACCTTCCGCGGGGCCATCGTCATCAGCCACGGCTTCACCGAGTTCGCCGAAAAGTACGACGAGCTCGTCTGGTACTTCCTGCTTGCCGGCTACTCGGTGTGTGTACTCGAGCATCGCGGCCACGGCAAGTCCGCGCGCGACGTGGACAACCGCTGCATGGTGTGGATTGATGACTGGCAGCGCTACGTGGCCGATCTGGCCGGCTTCGCCGAAACCATCGGCCAGCAGTACGCGGCCGGCATGCCGCTGAACCTGTTCTGCCATTCGATGGGCGGCGGCATCGGCGCGGCCGTGTTGGAGCGATACCCCACCCTGTTCGACAAAGCGGTGCTCTCCGCCCCGATGGTCGCCCCCGCCACCGGCATGCCGCTGGGCGTGGCCCGTGTGCTGGTCGGCGCGCTGTGCGGACTCGGCTTCGGCAAGAAGCGCGTGTTCGGGCAGTCGGGCTTCACGCCGGAATTCTCGATGGAAGGCAACGAGGGCGCTTCCGAAGCGCGTGAACGCTGGTACTTCAAGCTGCGTTGCGAGAATAGCGAATACCAGACCTACTGCGCGGCGTTCGAATGGGTGCGCCAAGCGTTGAAGCTCAACCGGGCCATACTGAATCCGTCCGCCTGCGCCGAAGTGGAGACGCCGGTGCTGCTCTTCCAGTCCGGACGCGACATCTGGGTACTCAATAAGCCGCAGAATCACTTCGTCCAACTGGTCAAGGACGGCGGCGGCGAGGCGAACATCGTGCGCTTCCCCGAATCGCGCCACGAAATCTTCTCCATGCCCAACAGCACTTACAAGCCCTACCTCGAAAAGATCCTCGGCTTCTACGACGACCCCATGATTGCCTGCGCCGCGTACTGATGTAGCTCTTCACCCATTGTTCACCGTGCGGTCACCTTGTGGCCCGACCCGCTTTAGATGGCGGGAGAGCCATGGAATTATGGGCATAATGTCTTCTCTCCGCCGCCGCGGTTGCGGCCGCGGTATGTGCCGGCGTGCTCGCGTTGACCGGTTGCACGGCGTTCAATAATTCCGATGACGGCACAGCGGACGGCAACGGCACGTCCGCCACCACGCAGACCTTCCAGCCGTCCGGCGGCAAACCGACTGCCACCCTGAGCATTGCCTCCGGCTCCGAAAACAAGGAAGTCGCCGTCGCCATCCAGAAAGCGGCCGACCAATCCAACGTAGCCGTGACGATGCACTACATGGGTTCGCTGGAGATTATGAACGCGCTCAAGGCCGGCGGCCAGGATCACGACGCCGTCTGGCCTGCCTCCTCGATGTGGATTTCGATGGGAGACACCAAGCACATCGTCAAAGACGCGGCCAGCACCTCCACCACGCCGATCGTGTTCGGCATCGCCAAATCCAAGGCCGTCAAACTCGGCTGGGCTGACGACACCGGTGCCGCCAAGCCCGTCTCCACCGCGGACATCCTCGCCGCGGTCAGCGACGGCAAACTCACGTTCTCCATGACCTCCGCCACGGTGATCGACAGCGCGCTCAACGTCTACCAGACCGCGCTCAGGAAGCCCAGCTGGACCATTTGGGTGGTCGATTACTCCGGTTCGATGTCTGGAGAGGGCAAGAACGGCGTGGTCAAAGGCCTGAACGCGGCGCTCGACCCGGACCAGGCCAAGAAGTCGTACATCGAGCCCGCCAGCGGCGACGTGAACATTCTCATCCCGTTTGAAACCGAGGCCCACCGCCCGGTCAAGGCCACTGGCACAAGCACCAGCGACCTGCTGCATGAGGCCGATGCCACCGATGCCAGCGGCGGCACCGATATCTATGAAGGCCTGCTGAGCGCGCTCGACGAGCTGCCCAGCGAGTCGGAAGCCTCGCAATACACCACCGCCATCGTGCTCATGACCGACGGCCGCTCCAACTCCGATCATCAGGATGAATTCGAAAGCGCCTATAAGTCGCGCGGCCGTGATCTGCCGATCTTCTCCATCATGTTCGGCGATGCCGATCCCAGCCAGCTGAAGTCTCTCGCCACCCTGAGCAACGCCAAGGTATTCGACGGCCGCTCCGGCGACCTCGCCGCCGTCTTCCGCCAAGTCAAGGGCTTCAACTGATGCTCCAGGTAATCTGTGGATTCGTTGTCGGACTGCTGCTCGCCGGGCTCGGTTTCGGACTGGTCGGCGGCGGAGTGCCCGGCCTGATCGTGGCCGTGGTACTGGCCGCACTTGGGTATATCGCCGCCTCCACGCTCACCGAGCCGGAGCGACGCATCGGCAAAATGCTGGTTTCCGCCTTGCCCAACGGTCAGAAGACCGCCGATACGATCGACGCGGCGAACGCTCGACTCAACTCGATCGCCATGCTCACCAAGCAAGTACGTGACCCAGCCGTCAAAGCCGAAGCCAACGACTTCATCGCCGCTACCAAAGATTGAGTGCAATACGTGACCCGAGACACCTCCGCCTACCCGACGTTGCGCCACTACATCACCGTGTACGGCGAGCAGACCGAGAAACTGTTGCGCTCCTACGTGGACGTGGAAAGTTCCGGCGCACGCGATCAGATAGCCACGGCACGAATCGAAACCATCGAGGCGCTGCAAGTGCTCGAACAGACCGCCGCCGGCGAACTCAGCCGGGCGGTAAGCGCCAAGACGTTGGGCATTACGGCCGACTCCGACGCCATCCAACGGTTGGCCCGCATGGATGGATACGACGACGTCGCACCTTCGCCTGTGCCTTCCTCGGCTGCTGATGAAGGACGGCATGCGCCCAGTCAGACTCCATCTGGTGGCCCGGCTCACCAGTCGGACCAGAAAACGGACGCACAATGAAACTCTCCAAATCAAAAATCATCGGACTGATCGCCCTGCTTGCGGTAGTGGGCGTGGTCTGCGGCACGCTGGTGTGGCGGCAATCGCAACCAGCGCCGGCCGAACCGACCGAACAGGTGAGCATCACCGGCTACCTGGGCGGCGAGAAAATCGGCCTGTTCGATGACGCCAAGTTCAAGGCGCTCGCCGCCAAGCAAGGCATTGCCATCGACTATCGCAAGGCCGGATCGCTGGCCATGATGGATGCGGACCGGAAAGGCATGGATTACCTGTTCCCCTCCTCGCGCGCGGCCGTCGAATACGGCAATGCGAAAGGCGTCAAGGCCCCCCCAAAGCGACATCGTCTTCAACTCACCGATTGTGCTATACACGCACAAGGCCGTGGCGGACGGGCTCGTGAACGGCGGACTTGTGACCAAGGACGATTCTGGCGCGTACCACATGGATATGGCCAAAGCCGTGGACGCGATGGTCGCCAACACAACATGGCCGACGTCGGATACACGGCAGGCTACGGGCAGTTCCGCATCGACTCGACCGATCCGGTGAAGTCGAACTCAGGCAACGAATACGCGGCGCTTCTTGCCACGGTGCTCAACGGCGGGCAGCCGGCCATGGTCGATTCGGTGGCGCGCGACGGCAAGACCATCGCCTCCATCTTCGCCAAATCCGGTTGGATGGAGACCTCTTCCGAGGATTCGTTCAACCAGTTCCTGACCTTGGGCGTGGGCTCCAAGCCGATGATGGTGGGCTACGAATCGCAGCTGCTTGATTTGGCCGTGAACCAACCGGATGCGTTCAAGCAGATCAAGGACGACGTGATCATCGTCTACCCGACGCCGACCGTGTGGAGCACCCACACGCTGATGGCCTTGGACGAGAAAGGCGGCACACTGCTGAACCTGTTGAAAACACCGGCGGTGCAGAAGCTGGCGTGGGAGCGCCACGGCTTCCGCGCGGCCAACTTCGCCGGCACCGATTCGATCAGCCGATTCGGCGTGGCCGGCACGCTCGACCAGATCCCGGCCGTATCCGAACTGCCCAACAACGATGCCATGCAACACCTCATCACCACCCTCCAATCCGCGCAAGCCAAACTCGTGGCCGACATCTCCATGTACGACACGATGTACACGCAGAACGCCCAGCAATACCGCGAGCTGAAAATGACCGTACTGGCCGGCAAGAAGGCGCTCGCCGACTTCAACGCCAACCAGCTGCCAGCGCTGGAGGCCGAGGCCGCCGCCAGTGGCGACGCCATGCAGGCGCAAGTGCTGAAGAACTTCAAGTCCAAGCTCGACCGTTTTGCCAAGCGACTCGACGACCTCGACCGCATCAGCGTGGTTACCTTGCAGACCGCGCCGCAGATCAAAATCATCCAGAACGCGGACCAGACCATCGTGGACAAGATCGACACCACCATCTCCACCACGATTCCGGTGTGGAAGAGTCAGATGGTGATCGCGCTGGGCCTGTCCAACCAGCGCAAGGCTCTCGACCTGCAGAACAAGGCCGACGATGTGACCAACAAGCTGCTGGCGCGTAACGCGGCCGCCCTGCACAAGGGTGCAGTGGACGCGGAAAAGGCCAACCAGCGTTCCGTGGTGGAAATCGACACGCTGGAGAAGATCAACGCCGAACTCATCGCCACCCTGAAGGAGACCGTGCAGATCCAGAAGGAAGGCGAGGCCAACCGCGAGGCCGCCCAGGTCAAGATGCGCCAAATCGAGTCCGACCTCAAAAACGCCTTGCTCGAAAACGCCCAGCAGATGTGAGCCGTTCGCGCGCCAGCATGCTCCCGTTGGCGGAGTTTGCGGGAACGTGCAACCATGCTCCCGTTGGCAGAGGTATATGAGTACGCCTACTGGTGTGCGTATATATGCTCCCGCTGGCGGGAGCTGGCAGCCGTAAGACTGGCTG
>UMHV01016410.1_pt1 | contig 14118 bp, 7 predicted proteins | sample 1965621 | NCBI WGS metagenome assembly UMHV01 (sample SAMEA4836108, study PRJEB28245) | human gut metagenome | biome: gut microbiome; material: fecal sample | place: Denmark | collected 2008 | reverse complement strand
CTCAGGCCCTCAACCAATTTGCGCAAAATCTCGGGCGTTATCGAAGAGATTAAGGAAAATATAGTTAATGAAAAAGAAGAAGACTATATCGGCTGCGCTGGCAACAGCGTTAGCCTTAACCTGCATGGGCAGCGGGGGAGGTACTGCGTTCGCAGTGCCCCTGTCTGATGCTGACTTGCAGACTTTGGCAAGTCAGATTCAGCAAATCAACGCTACTTCTGATTCTGCAACTGCTTCCGAGACTCCTTCCGCACAAGCCGATGCGGTTGAAGGCTGGACTATTGATTCCAACATCGCTCAGGGCGGCGAAATCCTGGAGATGGCAAACGGTTGGCTGCACCTCAAGTCCACTGCCTCTAACGGTAATGCGGCAGCGAACCCCAGCTCCAGCAACAACTGGCCGGCAGTAGCCGTATGGGGCACAGATTACGACTTCTCCAAGGCCGGCTCCTTCCACGCCACCATCAAATCCCCGCAGGAAGGCTCCGCCAACCGCTTCGGCTTCTACCTGGGCTACAACGACCCGGGCAGCGGCCTGTTCATCGGCTACGATTCGGGCGGCTGGTTCTGGCAGACCTACACCGGTGGCGGTAGCGGCAGCTGGTACAGCGGTGCTCGTATCGCTGCTCCGAGCGCCAACGAAGAGCACGACATTCAGGTCTCCTGGACCGACGCCAAGGTCGCCACACTGACCGTGGATGGCCAGAAGGCATTCGATGTCGATTACTCCGCAATGACGAACCTCTCCAACAAGCTTGCCATCAAGGCCGGCTCCTGGAAGGAGCTGAACGAGGTCACCGACGTGTACATCAAGGACTTCCCGGAGGTTGTCGAAGCCGCCAAGCACGCGGTTTCCGGCAAGGTTGTGGACGCTGGAGGCGCTGCCATTGAAGGCGCAACAGTGCGTTTGGATAAGACCAAGGTGAAGACCGGTGCAGATGGCACCTTCTCCTTCGCCGACATTGAAGAAGGCGAACACACGCTTTCGATTGCCAAGGAAGGCTATGAGGACGTCTCCCAGCAGGTGACGGTCTCCGGCGCGGATCTTGCCATCGATCCCATCACCCTGAACAAAACCGTTCAGGTCGCCTCCGAAACGCTGAAGACCAAGAAGATGGAAGTTCAGATTAAGAAGAACTTCCCCTCTGTGCTGCAGTACACGATGACCGACGGCAAGGTGATGTACGGCCAGTCCAAGGATGTGCGCACCGTTGAAATCAACGGCACCAACATCGAACTGGGCGATGACGACGTGACCTTCAAGAAGGTTTCCGACACCGAGGCCACCTACACGCTGAAGGTCAAGGATGAGGCCAAGAAGATTGACGCGGTGATCACCGTTCAGATCACGGTCAAGGCCAACCAGCTGCACCTCAACGTCACCAAGATCAAGAACAACCTGTCCGAAGGCATTCCTGAGGGCAACGGTGTGGAGGAGAACGCCATCCAGACGCTGTCCTTCCCGAACCAGAGTCTCGTTTCCGTGCGTTCCAGCCAGGAAAATGCCCAATTCACTGGTGCTCGTATGTCTTCCAACACGCAGAAGCCTGGCGATACCAACTTCGCAGTGACCGAAGATACTAACGTCACCGATAGCGACTACACCTACGGCTTCATCTCCGGTGCTGGCCTGAGTGCCGGCCTGTGGAGCAACTCCGAGCACGATGGCACCTATGTGGCGGCTCCTGTGCGCGGCGGCAGCCAGAACACGCGTGTCTACGCCACCACCCAGCAGACTGGTGACGCCACCTCCCTGGGCCTGGCCAGCGCTCCGTGGTACTACCACCGCACGGTCACCGATTCCAAGGGCAAGAAGTACACCGTGGCCGAAACCGCTCTGCCGCAGATGGCCGTGGCCATCGCCGGCGACGAGAACGAAGACGGTGCCGTCAACTGGCAGGATGGCGCAATCGCCTACCGCGACATCATGAACAACCCGTACAAGTCCGAGGAAGTTCCCGAACTGGTGGCATGGCGTATCGCCATGAACTTCGGCTCCCAGGCGCAGAACCCGTTCCTCACCACGCTTGACAACGTCAAGAAGGTGGCCTTGAACACCGACGGCCTCGGCCAGTCCGTGCTGCTCAAGGGCTACGGCAATGAAGGCCACGACTCCGGCCACCCGGACTACGGCGATATCGGCCAGCGTCTCGGCGGCGCCGACGACATGAACACCATGATGGAAGAGGGCTCCAAGTATGGCGCTCGCTTCGGTGTGCACGTCAACGCCTCCGAAATGTATCCGGAAGCCAAGGCCTTCAGCGAGGACATGGTGCGCCGCAACTCTGCAGGCGGCCTGAGCTACGGCTGGAACTGGCTTGATCAGGGTGTCGGCATCGACGGCATCTACGATCTGGCATCCGGTTCTCGTGTAAGCCGTTTCGCTGACCTCAGCAAGGAAGTCGGCGACAACATGGACTTCATCTACCTCGATGTGTGGGGCAACCTGACTTCTTCCGGTTCGGAAGATTCTTGGGAAACCCGCAAGATGAGCAAGATGATCAACGACAACGGCTGGCGTATGACCACCGAATGGGGTTCCGGCAACGAGTACGACTCCACCTTCCAGCACTGGGCAGCTGATCTGACCTACGGCGGCTACACCTCCAAGGGCGAGAACTCCGAAGTGATGCGCTTCCTGCGCAACCACCAGAAGGACAGCTGGGTTGGCGACTACCCGCAATACGGCGGCGCTGCCAACGCCCCGCTGCTCGGCGGCTACAACATGAAGGACTTCGAAGGCTGGCAGGGCCGCAACGACTATGCCGCCTACATCAAGAACCTGTACACCCATGATGTGTCCACTAAGTTCATCCAGCACTTCAAGGTGACCCGCTGGGTCAACAACCCGCTGCTGACCGCCGACAATGGCAATGCCGCTGCCGTGTCCGACCCGAACACGAACAACGGCAACGAGCAGATTACCCTGAAGGATTCCAACGGCAACGTTGTAGTAGTCTCCCGTGGTTCCAACGACACCTCTAGCGCAGCCTACCGCCAGCGCACCATCACCTTCAACGGCGTGAAGGTCGCATCCGGTGTGGTCTCCGCAGGCGATGGCAGCGCCACTGGCGACGAGTCCTACCTGCTGCCGTGGATGTGGGATTCCTTCACCGGCAAGCTGGTCAAGGATTCCGAGCAGAAGCTCTACCACTGGAACACCAAGGGCGGCACCACCACCTGGACGCTGCCGGACAGCTGGAAGAACCTCTCCAGCGTAAAGGTGTACCAGCTCACCGATCAGGGCAAGACCAACGAGCAGACCGTTGCCGTCTCCGGCGGCAAGGTGACGCTTACCGCTGATGCCGAAACCCCGTACGTGGTGTACAAGGGCGAAGCCAAGCAGATCCAGGTCAACTGGAGCGAAGGCATGCATGTGGTAGACGCCGGCTTCAACGGCGGCTCCAACACCCTCACCGACAACTGGACCGTCGCCGGAACCGGCAAGGCCGAAGTTGAAGGCGACAACAACGCCATGCTGCGCCTGACCGGCAAGGTCGATGTCTCCCAGCGTCTGACCGATCTCAAGGCTGGCCAGAAGTACGCGCTGTATGTTGGCGTCGACAACCGCTCCACCGGCGATGCATCCGTCACCGTAACCAGCGGCGGCAAGGTGCTGGCCACCAACTCCACCGGCAAGTCCATCGCCAAGAACTACATCAAGGCATACGGCCACAACACGAACAGCAATACGGAAAATGGCTCCAGCTACTTCCAGAACATGTACGTGTTCTTCACCGCGCCTGAGAACGGCGATGCCACGGTAACCCTGTCTCACAAGAGCACCGACGGAGCACACACCTACTTCGACGATGTGCGCATCGTGGAGAACCAGTACTCCGGCATCACCTATGAGAAGGACGGCACGCTGAAGTCCCTCACCAACGGATTCGAAAACAACGCCCAGGGCATCTGGCCGTTCGTGGTCTCCGGTTCCGAAGGTGTTGAGGACAACCGCATCCACCTCTCCGAGCTGCATGCTCCGTTCACGCAGGCCGGTTGGGATGTCAAGAAGATGGACGATGTGCTCGATGGCACTTGGTCTGTGAAGGTTAACGGCCTGACCCAGAAGGGCACGCTGGTCTACCAGACGATCCCGCAGAACGTGAAGTTCGAGGCGGGTGCCAAGTACAAGGTGAGCTTCGACTACCAGTCCGGTTCCGATGACATCTACGCCATCGCTGTGGGCCAGGGTGAATACTCTGCCGGCAGCGTGAAGCTGACCAACCTGAAGAAGGCTCTGGGTGAGACCGGCAAGGCCGAGTTCGAGCTGACCGGTGGCGTCAACGGCGATTCCTGGTTCGGTATTTACTCGACCGCAACCGCACCTGATCTGCAGGGTTCCACCGGCAATGCACAGGACTTCGGCGGATACAAGGACTTCGTGCTCGACAACCTGAAGATCGAGCGCATCGAGTCCCAGACCCGCACCAAGGCCGAAGCGCAGGACAAGGTCAAGGAAATCCGCGGCAAGTACGATTCCAAGCGTGCTGAGCTCTCCGATGCCGCATGGCAGCAGTATCAGGACACCTTGGTCAAGGCTCGCGTGCTCATCAACAAGAATGGCGCAACCGCTGAGGACTTCACCAAGGCATACGACATTCTCGTGGCCCTCGACGAGTACATGAAGACCGCTCCCGGCAACGAGAGCAGCGACAAGTACGACGTGGCAGCTGACGGCTCCGATGAGCTGGGTGGCTACACCGTGGCCACGGGCAGCGAAGAGCCTACCGCAGGCCTGCCGAGCGAAGGCCCGGCCGGTCTGGCACAGGATAGCGACGACAGCACCCACTGGCACACCAGCTGGAGCAAGAACGCAGTCAGCAACGGCACCGCATGGTATCAGTTCAACCTCAACAAACCGACCACCATCAACGGCCTGCGCTACCTGCCGCGTTCCGGAGGTATGAACGCCAACGGCAAGATCAAGGGCTACAAGATCACGCTCACTCTGGCGGATGGCACCACCAAGGATGTCGTCACCGATGCTGAGTTCTCCACCACCACCATGTGGCAGAAGGCCAGCTTCGACGCCGTCGAGAATGTGACCGCCGTACGCTTGACCGTCCTGTCTTCCGCAGGCCAGAGCGACTCCCAGGCCAACAAGTTCGCATCCGCTGCCGAACTGCGTTTGACCACGGACCGCGAGGTTGAGGAAGAGACTGTCGCTCCGGACAAGACCGACCTCAACGACACCATCGCCAAGGCTAACGGTCTTAAGGAATCCGACTACACGGCTGAAAGCTGGACTGCTCTGGTCAAGGCCCGCGAAGCTGCACAGGCCGTGGCGGATAACGATAAGGCCACCGCTTACGATGTGGCTCTGGCGCTGACGAACCTCGAATCCGCTATCGCTGGTCTCGAGAAGACCGGTGAGGAGCCTGGCCCAGGCCCGGTTGAGGTGAACAAGACCGACCTGCAGACTGCAGTGAACAAGGCAAGCAAGCTCGAGAAGGCCGATTACACGACCAACTCGTGGGAAGCTTTCGCCGAGGCACTGAAGGCTGCACAGCAGGTGCTCGACAACAAGAACGCCACCCAGCAGGATGTGGATACCGCACTGAGCGCTCTTCAGGACGCCATCTCCAAGCTGGAAGCTGCCACCGAGCCGAAGCCGAATCCGGAACCGGGCGTGGTGGACAAGGCTGCTCTGAACGCGACCATCAACAAGGCCGCCGCCATCAACCTGGGTCTCTACACCGACGACTCCGCCAACGCTCTGCGCGCCGCGCTGAAGAAGGCCCGTGAGGTCTCCGACAACAGCAACGCCACGCAGAAGCAGGTCGACGCAGCTCGTGAGGCTCTCGAGAAGGCAATTGCCGGCTTGGTGAAGCGTACCGCTGCCAAGGGTGATGGCAATGTCGTCTCCAACACGGGTGCCAATGTCGTCACGATTGCTGTGGCCGGATTGCTGCTGGCCGGTGCCGGCGCCGCAATCGCCTACCGCCGCAATCGCGAGCAGATGTGATCATGAAACCGTAAGGTTCGCGACCACATAAGGAGCACTCCTTATTATCTCGGCCGGTGCCGGTCAGCAATGCCCAGCGCCGGCCGTTTTTGTATGAATCAGTGTTTTCCGGTCACCCAGCGGGCATCGGAATGCACATGGGGGATCATCATCACAATGACCGCAATCAGACAGACGATCATCACCATCAAAATAACGTCCTCATGACCGCGCGTCTGCAGCGTGGCTCCAGTCAAAGCACCGAGCGCCAAAGCCAGCATTACAATCGCGCGCCGGCCAAGTTTGGACTGCTCATGACCATGCGCCGAAGTGTCAGCGATAATCCCAGTTAACGTCATCGTCAACACAGTCGTGGGCAAATCTGGCACCGAAAGCTTACGAGCAGTGGAATTCTGAATGCCCATAGCCGGTGCGAGCAGCACAATCAGCAGAATAATATGCAAATCAATATGCCGAGCAGTTGGGAAGTTCAGACTGGGCTGTGCCGTGCGGGCGATGGCTGAAGCATCAGTGCCACCCATCGACGGTTCAGGCGCAAACTGATTGAGCAGATAAATGCCGACGAGCGCAGCTGCCACAAAAGCCAGCTGGATTGACGTGGACACCAGCAGATGGCGCGCGCGGTTGGCGCCAAAGTAATGAATAATGCGTCCGCCGATGAACGCACCAATCATGAACGTGGCCAGCGTGAGCGCCGAAGTCCACCAGACGAAGCCCTGCGCGTGGGCGAATGCAAAACCAAGGAACACAATGTTGCCGGTCACATTGGCCACAAATACATGACCGAGTGCCAAGTAACTTAACGCATCCACCAGTCCGGCGACAAACGTGAGAATAACCAGAGCTGGGGAAAGCAGACCGTACCGATCATCCTTGCGGGGAATCAGTGTGCGTCCTGCTTCGGCAAGGTGTGAGGTCATGGTGGGAGAGGCTTTCCTTTGCTGTTTGGCGGTATTCAATAGCTGGCGCGCGGCCTTGCACATTATGAAGTGTGTGCCGGACGGTATATGTCAATGAGTCTGCGCTCGCATGCGGAGTGCGTGCAACAGTTCGCTATGAGTTCACCTGCGATTCGCTGAACGCGCATAGTTCGGTAACGCGATTTCGCTATATCTGGTCGTAATACCGATGAGGCTAGGAAAAGGAATGATTATGCAGTCAGATAACAGCCATCATGAAGCACATCAGAACGACCTGAACTACAGCAGTGAGTACCAGTACGATATGTATATGTATGCCGAGTACGGCATCGAGTGGTGATTGAGAGCCCCGAGTGAGAATTGGACTCACGACCTCTTCCTTACCAAGGAAGTGCTCTACCACTGAGCTATCGGGGCGATAATGTGCGCACGGCTTAGGGCCGTTGAACGGCTTGCACAACAATACACGCAATCGCGTATTACGCAAATCGACGGGTGTGCGAGGAAGTATTCGGGTGCTCTAAGTTGTACACATGAGCGCAATATTGGCTATTTTGCGCTCATGTGGCATTCGGATGTGCCACGTAATCGCATTTTCGTGTTTTTATGCGCTGTTGTGGCACGAAAATTGTGGGAATTCGGTCGTCTCGGAATATGTGCCATGCCACGCCACTGCAAAAACAGTGAATGTGCACGATTGTGCACATATTTGGACCGCTGCGTATATGCATGTGGGTGCGGATAACAAAAGGGTTTTGACAAAAGCCAAAACCCTGATGGCGGAGGATACGAGATTCGAACTCGTGAGGCTGTTACACCAACACGCTTTCCAAGCGTGCGCCATAGACCACTAGGCGAATCCTCCATGCACTGCAGTGCTTGCTAGAAGTAAGCTCCGTAGGCAACTCGAATAAGCTACCACAGCTTTCGGATAAATGCACATTCAGTGCCGGCTGCGGCGTGTCGCTTTGTGGACAAGGACCACCAATGAGTGCCTGCGCTGATGTGCAGGTCGTTCGTACGGCGTGTGCAACAGGTGATCTCACCGGGGGATGAACCAGTGCAAATCAAAGCGACTCAAGGCAAGTCAGCAAACCCGAGGCAAACCAGAATGAACATGCGCATGCCATCGCGTGAATTATTGCCAGCCTCTTGCCGTGATGCAACATAGTGATTTTAGGCTATGAACCTTGGTGAAACAGTTGGTCATGCAATATGAGGGATGGGGAGTGGCCAGTCGCGGGGAGTTCATAATTCGGGAAGTCTCCCATCTGTGAGCGGGACAATATCGAATATTGAGACAATCTGCGGTAATAATTGATCGAAAAACAGTGCCTAATACCTCTTAAATCCTAAAAAATCAAGACTGTTCCTCAAAAAAGTTTTTCTTTATATTGAGTAGTTGGTTTTTGATTACTTAGCCGCGCAGAGAGAGAGGGATAGGCATGGTTCGTCGCGCCCAGGCTGCTCTTCGGTCCGTTGAACACACCAGCGTGAGGCAGCTGCGAGTCCTGGCTGCGATTGTATTTCTGTTCGCCATGGTCATCGCCACTGTGGCTCCTGCAGTCACGGCTCCGATGGCCTTCGCCGACAGCAGCACCAGCTCGTCCAGCGTTGACTACGCCACCTGGGCCGAAGTCTCCAAGGCGATGGACAAGCAGCTGAACAGCGGTCTTGAGACGTACAAGGATGGCAACACCGCTGGCGCCACCTCCGATTTCATGGGCGCGTACAACAAGATTTACGTGGCCTCCAACTTCACCGCGGTCGTGCACGACACCATTGGCGCGGACAAGCAGCTCGCCCAACAGCAGGCATTCCAAAGCGTTCAGAATCTTTCCTACACGCCTAGCAACGACGATCAACTGGCTCAGCAGATTGATGCGTTGACCGCCGATCTTGACGCCACGGCCCAGCAGCTCGACGCCAACGCCGATCTCGCCAAGCCGAAGGCGTACGCCGAAGCGCTGCAGGCGCAGCTGGCCAAAGAGCGCAAGGAGCTCGACGCCAAGAAAAAGAAGAACCCGGGCAAGGGCAATCGTTCATGGACCGACGTGGCCAACGAAATGACCCCGATTCTCGACAATGCATACAAAGCTTACGAAAAGGGTGATGGTGCCAAGGGCGCCACGCTCGTGAACAACGCGTACTACCAGTATTACGAGAAGCTCGGCTTCGAAAAGAACGTGATGAACGCCATCAGCGGCAACCGCGTCTCGCAGGTGGAATACCAGTTCAAGATGTGCCGCAAGTCCATGAACGCCGGCGCATCCCTGAAAGACACCAAGAAGCTGATCGACGACCTCAAGGCCATGCTGATCAAGGACGCCGGCATTCTTGACGGTGGTGCCGCCGATAAGGAAGACGGTTTCACCAAGCTGGTCACCAGCTCCTCCGGCCAGGCGTTCCTCGTGCTTATCCGTGAGGGTCTTGAAGCTCTGCTGGTGGTTGCAGCCATCGTCGCCTACTTGGTCAAGTCCGATAACAAGCGCTTTGTCAAGTGGATTTACTTGGGTGTGCTCGTCGGTCTGCTCGGCGCCGGCTTGGTGGCTGTGATCTTCGTGTTCGCCTTCGGCGGCTCCGGCCCGATTCAGGAGATCATGGAAGGCACCTGCGCACTGATCGCCATGGGCATGCTGCTGTGGACGAGTAACTGGATGCTGAACAAGTCCAGCGTGGAAGCGTGGAACCGTTACATTCGCAAGAAGACCGAGGCTGCTGTGGCTGATGCCGAAGCCGCCGCAAGTGCCGACAACGTGACGTTGAAAACCGTGGTCTCGCTGGCTATGCTGAGCTTCCTCGCCGTGTTCCGTGAAGGCGCTGAAACCGTGATCTTCTACGAGTCCATCTACACGATGAGCCGCGATACTCGCGGTATGTGGATCGGTGGTCTGACCGCCGCGGTGGTGCTTGTCGGCATCTTCCTGCTCTTCCGCTTCACCTCCGTGAAGATTCCGATTGGTCCGTTCTTCCTGGTCACTTCGATTCTGATGTCTGTGCTGGTGGTGGTGTTCGCCGGCGGCGGCGTCCACTCGCTGATCGAGGGCGACTTGCTGCCCGCCTTCTACCTGAACGGTGTGCCGACGAACGATTGGCTTGGCCTCTACCCGTACGTCGAATGCCTAGTGGCGCAGGCCATCGCAGCCGTTGCGGTTATCGCGCTGTTCGTGGTCGGCTTCATCAAGCAGCGCAAGCTGAAGGCGCAGGCTACTGTCGAGGTCCCGGCCGTGAAGGCGTAGCCCGTCTAGCTCGCCCGTTTCCTCCCATAACTGCAGACAACTGACAGACTTGCGGCACGGCCTCGGATCGATGCCAATTCCTCCAGCCCACGCCGCACTTATCTCATAACTGAATAATTGCAATTATCTAAGCGTGAATCCTAATTCACCAGAGATAGAGAAAAGGAATAACAATGATGAAGAACAAGAAACTGGCCGCTCTGCTCGGCCTGCTGCTCGCCGGTTCCATGACCGTGTCCATGGCTGCCTGCGGTTCCACCAACTCCGCATCCGACACTAAGGCTGACTCCTCCTCCCAGTCTTCCGACTCCTCTTCCTCCGATTCTTCCTCCGATTCCGGCGCCGGTTTCGAAGAGGTTCCGGTTGGCCCGTCCGGTACTGCTGAAGAGCAGGATCAGGACGCCGGCCCGCTGACCGTGGGCGCTGTGTACTTCCAGCCGATCGATATGGAGCCGTCTTCCATGGGCCTGAAGGCTGCTGACGCTTCCTTCCACCTCGAGGCCGACATCCATGCCAACCAGAAGGGCACCGAGCTCGGCTACGGCAAGGGCGACTTCGTGCCGGATCTGACCGTGAACTACATCATCATCGATAAGTCCACCGGCAAGGAAGTCGAGGGCGGCACCGCCACCTCCGGTACCTTCATGCAGATGAACGCTTCCGATGGCCCGCACTACGGCGCCAACGTCAAGCTCGACAAGGCTGGCACCTACCAGCTGAAGCTCTCCATCGAATCCCCGGCCTCCAAGGGTTGGATGCTGCACGTTGACCCGGAGACCGGCGTCAAGGGCCACTTCTGGACCGAGCCGATCGAGGTCACCTTCGACAACTGGGATTACACTCCTCGCCAGTGGTGATTGACTAAGCAGAAAGCCCCCTCGTCAGAGGGGGCTTTACGCCGCTTTAGGGAGATAATTCTTAGGACGGTCTAAAACTCCCCTCAGTCCGCTTCGCGGACAGCTCCCCTCAGAGAGGGGAGCCTAAGGTGAACAGAGAAAGGACGCGAATGCTTGAACAATTCGTGGCAGTGATGCCGGGCACTTTGGCCCCCGCATTGCTGGTGATGAGCCTGAGCGTGATGCTCACGGTCGGCGAGGGGCGAGATAAGCCGATAAGCTCGCATTGGCGTCTCATCGGCCTGATCGTCGGTCTGATCGCCGCCATCGTATTCGCCGGCCTGCGCGCCTCGGCCGTGATCAATCAGCGCACGTTCGTCAACTACCCGGTGTTGTGGTGCGCGATCATTGCCGACATCCTGACCATCGTCGTGGTGGTGTTCGCACGCCGCATCACCACCAATTGGCGGCAGCACAAGGTGTTCATGCACATCGCTAACGCCGTGGCCGCCATCGACATCGCACTCACCCTGTTCTACGCGCTGCCGGACGTGATTCTGCAGCTCACCATCTGGGTGGAACCAGGGGAGACCGCATTCACTTCGGCCATGCTGCTGCGCGCTCTTGGTTTCCTGCTTGGCGTGGCCATGTCCATTATTGTGGCCGCCATCTTCCGCACGATGCGCACCACTGCCGTGCGCTGGGCGTTCACCGTGGCCGTCGCGGCCATGATGGTGATTCTGCTGATTCAACACTTCACTGGTCTTGCCCAGATTCTGCAGGCGCGAGGCTTCCCGATGAACCATACGATGTTCGTGGCGCTGGCTTGGTCCATCAACCAGAACTCCACGATGATTATGGCGCAGGCGCTGGTGTTCCTGATTCCCGCCGTGGCCTCCATCGTGGCCGGTTTCCGTATGAAAACCCATGATGTGCCGGGAGCCAACGAGGCCACGTTGCGCCGGCATAAGGTATTCCGCCGCCACGCCATCGCCGCTGCCGTGTGGAGCCTTATCGCAGCCATCGGCGTCACAGCAACCCTGACCGTGGGCGTTGCCGCGACCCATCAGACCATCACCCTTTCGCCGCCGGAAGCCTACTCGCTCAAGGACGGCGTGGCCACCATCCCCTTCAGCCAGGTCGAGGACGGCCACCTGCACCGCTTCGAATACAAGGCCAAGGACGGCACCGTCATGCGCTTCATCATCATCCGAAAGAACGGTGGCGCGTACGGCATCGGCCTGGACGCCTGCGAGAACTGCGGCGACGCTGGCTACTACGAGAAGGACGGCAAGATCATCTGCAAGAAGTGCGAGGTGGCCATCAACCTGGCGACCATCGGCTTCAAGGGTGGCTGCAACCCGATACCATTCCCGTACAAGACCGGCCACGGCAAGATCACCATTCAAACTACGGATCTGGACGCGCTGAGCGCCCACTTCCGGTGAGTCAGGCAGGAGACAAGAATCATGTTCTTTCTGCGCATGATTACTCGCTCGTTCACCCGACAGCTGCGCCGGCGCCTGCTTATCGCGCTGACCGTATGCCTGTCGGCGACCGTGTCCGTATCGATGCTGGGCGTCGTGTTCGACGTGGGCGACAAGCTCAACGCCGAGCTGTCCACCTACGGTTCGAACATCACCGTGCAGCCCAAGGCGGATGCGGTCGTTTCCGACCTGTACAACACCGAGTCGGGCGGCGCGACGTCCACCAGCGACCCGACCGCTTTTCTGAAGGAGTCGGACGCGGCCAAGATCAAGACGATCTTCTGGTCGTTCAACATCACCAGCTTCGCGCCGCAGCTCAACATCCACGCCACGGTGAACGGTACCAACGTGCCGGTCGTCGGCACGTGGTTCAACAAGAACCTCAAGATCTCCACCGGCGAGACTACCGTCGTGGGCGTGGAAGGCATGCGCTCGTGGTGGCAGCTGGACGGCGAGTGGCCCAAAGACGATTCCGACCAGGGCGTGATCGGCAAGACGCTGGCCTCCGAACTCGGCGTGACCACCGGCGACACCATCACCCTCAACAAAACCACCGCCTCAGGCAAGAAGAACGAGCAGAAAATCAAGCTCACCGGTGTCTACGATTCCGGCGACGAGGACAACGGCTCGCTCTACATCGCCTCCTCCACGGCCCAGGTACTCGCCGACCTGCCCGATTCGGTCGACAAAATCGAGGTCAAGGCCCTGACCACGCCGGAGAACGACCTGGCCCGTAAGGCCGCCGCGAACCCGGCCGCGCTGAGCCAGGAGGAATGGGAGACCTGGTACTGCACCGCCTACCCGAGCTCGATCGCCTATCAGATCGAAGAGGTGATTCCGGGCGCGGTGGCCAAGCAGGTGCGTCAGGTGGCCGCGTTGCAGGGCAATGTGCTGCAAAAGACGCAGGCCGTGATGATTCTGATGACCGTGCTGAGCCTGATCGCCGCAGCCGTGGCCGTGGCCAACCTGATGGTCGCCTCGATCGGCGAACGGTCGGGCGAGCTGGCGTTGCTCAAGGCGCTCGGTGCCACCGATGCCGCGGTATCCCGCCTGATGCTGGCCGAAACGGCGGCAATCTCGCTGCTGGGCGCGATTGTGGGCGCGCTGCTCGGTTCCGGCGTGGCCCAGCTGATAGGCCGGGTGGTGTTCGGTTCCGGCATTACGATGCGGCCGATGGTGTTCGTGCTGGTGTTCGTGCTGCTGGCTGTCACCGTGCTGCTGGCGTCCGCCTCATCGATTCGTTCGATTCTGAATCTCAAGCCCGCGGAGGTGCTCCATGGTCGCTGAGTTTATCTACGTAGGTGTGGAAGGAGGGAACCGATGACCAACACCGGTATGTTCTTCAGAATGCTGTTCAGCGCCGTGTTCCGTCGGCGTTCGCGCGCGGTGATGGCTGTGGTGGCGTCGCTGGTCGGCGCAGCCACACTGTTCTGTCTGGCGATGATCTGCCTCGCCGTGCCGCAGCAGATGAACGAGGAGATGCGTGCGTACGGCGCGAACCTGATTGTCACGCCCACCGAATCGACCAATGCTGACGGCAAGGCCGGCATCGACAAGGCGATGGTGCAGCACACCACTGAAATGGTCAAGGCCAAGGGTTCCGCGAAATACGCCACCTACCGCTACGAGAACGTGCGTGTCAACGCCTCGCCGTACGTGATGGCCGGT
>UMHV01034502.1_pt1 | contig 14324 bp, 10 predicted proteins | sample 1965621 | NCBI WGS metagenome assembly UMHV01 (sample SAMEA4836108, study PRJEB28245) | human gut metagenome | biome: gut microbiome; material: fecal sample | place: Denmark | collected 2008 | reverse complement strand
AATTAACCAACTACTCCTAACAACAGTTCCACGTGGACTTATTTAATCAAGTTTAACTGTGGTAAAGAAGCCGACACAAGCAAGAGAATCCGACCGAACCCAACCAGAATAAAAGAAACCAGAGCCAGCCTCAGAACCGTTAGGAGCGCTAACGCCAAGCAGAAGCACACGAACAGCTTTATCTGTATCTTGTCCATTATTATCTCTTATCCAATTATAGTCAGCTTTTTTATTAGTTCCAACTTTATTAGGAACAAAATAAGGACCAAATCTAAAATCAAATTCAGTAATAAAATTATTAGTATTAGCTTGGTCACCTATAAAATAACATTTATCTTGAATATTATCTATTGTAATATCGGCATGATTAACTCCTTTTTTAAGAAGATAAACACTATTATAATTTGCATTGCGATTTACAATAACTACATCTCTAATAAATGTCCATATATCACCAAAGAAATTTAGAATACCTCGATAAACAGCAGGATAAGTATTTAAATTACTTCCATCCGCATTATAATTTCCTAATTCATAATGGTCACCATTTGTACTACCATTACCAATATTATGTTCAGCAGTCCAATAAGTTTGTACAATAGGATTATTACCATTAAAAGCTGCCCATCTATCCCAAGCTAAATTTGTAACACCAGCACCAAGACCACCTTGTTTAAATCCATCACTAGTTAAATTAGTATTTAATACAGCTTGATTATCAAAATTAGCATATTCAATATAACAAAGAGCTTGTAAAGCACAATATTCAAGATAATCAATCATTGTAATCCAATCGCCACGATTAGCACAAAATTCATTTGCTTTATCATAATTAATTCCAGTTCTAGGTCTACCTTGTAATTTAGTAGCAACAACAGAAGAACTTTTATTTCCTCCCAAATATCTAGTATCATCATGTTTAATACAAGCACTAAATACTTCTTCTTTACCATCTTCTCTAGTTCTAGTCATAGTTTTAGTATGACTTATAATAAAAGGATGAACTCTAGTAAATGTTCCATCAATATTAAAATCACTTATCCAAAGTTGATATTTAGTACCAGTATCTTTAACACATATATAAAATTGAGGAACACTTACCCCAACATCGCCATCACTTCCATCAAGAGGAGGAACAAGACCATTTTCAAGAGGTTTAGCCCAACCCGTAGGATTAAGGAAATAACTGATTTTCTTTTCATTATAGACACAACCTTTAAGTCTATTTTGAATAGGAAGTTCTCTATGAAATTTAGCATTACCAATTCTAATTATATCATTATCATTTTTAGTCCATTCAATACCATAAGCAGCATTTTCAAAAGTAGGAATAAATGCAGATGAACCCCAAGCTGGATTACCTTGTTCATTAATAATTAAACTATCTCCTTTAGATACTCCATCCAAATTAGGTAAATGTTTAAGTCCTTCTGCAAGTTCATTTAGTATATGCTTGTTGAATCTTAACAAGCCATTATACATTTCTACTAAGTTAAAATTCATATCAAGCTTGTTCTAGAGCATCAACTCGACTATCAAGAGAATTAATATTATTAGTATTTTGATTAACTTTAGTTACAAGTCCTTGAAGAGCAGTAATTATAGTATCATTTTTAGTATCATTACTAGCTTTCATATTGTTAATTGCTGTAACTACTTTATTTAAATTAGTTTCATTTGAAGTTTTAAGACTGTTAATAGAATTATTAATAGTAGTCAAACTTTGTTTGATAGTATTTAAATCATTAAGAACAAGAGTAAACTTTTCAGTAAGAAGAGCTTGAGTTTCATCTGATTCACTTTTATGTTGATTTTCAAATTCATCAAATTCAGCTTTAACCATTTCATGTAATTCAGTAATCTTTTGACTAATCTCATCAAGATTAACTATAACATTATTCTCTCCAAGTTCTTCATGTTCTTTATTACCAGAAATACTAAGTTTAAGATTATTAATAAGTTTATTAATAGCATCTAACTTATAATTAACTCTTTTATCATCTTCCATATCTTTAGAATTTAGTTTGTTACAAATATAAATTATATTATTAATAACAAGTAGTTTAACAATATTATTAACATTTTTTAATTAAGCAGTTTTAGAACTATTAATACCTAGATATTTAGTCCAAGTATAATGTTTACGTTCACTAATATAATTAAGATTATCATCATTAATATGAGCTTCTTCTTCAAAACTTATATCTTTATACGCATCATGTTGTTTAATATGAAATAGTCTTATAATAAGATATTCAATACCGTACCATATATAGAAAAAGATATATAACATCTCTTTCATTTGTTCTGTATGAATAGCTTCATGATTAAGTTCTTTATTACTTAATTCTCCTTTAGTAAATATAATACCAAAAAGATTAATAGCTTTATAACCACCAAAAGGAAAATGTTTAGTCTTAATAACTCTCATAACTTTACTATTTTGAAATTTAATATTGTAAATATTTATGTACATCAATAGAGCCACTTTTTAGGCTTATAGTAAGACTTTTATTCAATCGTGTATAGTTAATCAGCTAGGCTTAAAACTAACCAAATTTGGCAAGCTATACTCCCCGTAGAGGATGGAGCAGGCTTGAATTAGTCAGTCAAGCCTAGCTAATCAATCTCATACAATCTTAACCAATAGTATTATCAATATCTTTATAACCAACTCCAAGTTTCTTTAGAATAGGACTAACAACCCAACTCCAAAACACAGGAGCAAGAATAGCACTATTAACAAGCATAATAGTATTATCATAACCAGCTGCAATATAAATGCCAATCATAGCAGCAATACTTATAACTAATACACATCTTTTTTGCCAAGTAGGAACTTTATTATCGCCATTAAAATAATCAATAGTTTTAATAATAATATAAGTTAGAACATTAACAATAAACATAAATCCAAAGTCAAAATTACTAAGGATACCGTTTACAATTACATCAATAAATTTGTCCATACTAAAATTTAGATAAATAAAAAAGGGAACTATCCGAAGATAATTCCCTTTTACAGTTTTACAATAATGATTAGTTATTCATGTGAAAATATTCCCACACTTTGTCACCATCAAAATCTACATCTTTAAACCAAAATGTAATAGCACTTTCAAACACTTTATTATCTATATTACCACCAAACCATTCTTCAAACAATTTAGCATAATCATGATATTGAGCATTAATTGCAACATAAACATCGCAAGGTTCAACATCATTAGGCAATACTTCTTTATAGCGTTCACAAATCTCATGAGCTTTATTCATATCATATTTTTCACCAATATATTTCTTATTGTCTTTAACATGATACATTTGTTCTACAACTTCTTTAGCTTCATACTCATTAAAATGATAGCCATCGTCATTATATCCACCGCTCATAAGCATAGTTAAAATCTTTTCTTCTCGGTCATTTTTATTAGTAGAGCGACCATAAGTATCGTAAGTATCATAACCAATACGATTTCTCATACCACCTCTACCACCACGACCACCTCGTCCTCCACGCGCATCAAGAAATTCACGAAATTCATCAAGAATATTTTGATTACCGCCACGACGATTACCAACATGGTAAGGTTGAATGTAAGGCATTTCTCTCATAATATTACTTTGTTTTTAAACTGATTAATGATTCTTTTAAAACTTCTAAATCAGTTTGATTAAGAGCAACAATTTTATTCACATAAGGAACTTCAAGAGATATAATACCTTTAGAAATATTACCGCCACCAATAAAAGGTATATCAAAATTAAAATTATCAATATTATTAATAACTTCCATTTCTTCATCAAATATACCTTCAATATCAATCATACCATCTTTATCTGCAATAGGTTTCAAGAACTTATCAAAACTATTAATATTATTAGTAATTGCTCTTTTAGCTAAAGGAATTAAAAGTCTTATAGCTGGAGAACTTTCACCCATAGATACTAATTGTTTAATAATATAATCTTTAATAACCTCTTTAACATTACCAATTTCAACCATAATATTACTTCTTTAAAAATTCTTCATAAGTTAAATTAGGATTAGTTTTACTAGCTTCTTTAAAAGCTTTAAACAATTCCATTTCTTTGTTAGTAACTTCAACAATTTTACTTTTAAGTAACTTAACAAGTTTAAGTTGTTCTTCAAGTAAATGTTTGCCATCAGCACTAGCTTCGATTTTTCCTCTAACTAAATTAAGAACTTCTGCTTGAACCATACTTTGTAAAGCATTATAATTATTTACATAGTCTTGATTACTAAGAAGCATATTTTGTTGTTCTTGTGTAAGTGGTGCAATTTCAGCATCAATAGCATCCCAAATTCCTTGAGTTGGAACTTGCTGATTTTGAGTTGTACCATTATTTGCATTAGGAATAGCATTACGACGATAAGCTTCATTAATTGCTTGTTTTTGACTTTGAAGAAAAGCAATTTGTTCATCAATGCTATTAGTCATTTTTTCACTAGGGTATAGTAAAGGGTCACTACCACCTAGTATAAATTGATTAACAGGTATCATATCTCTTTCAATTTAATGTTCTTAATCAAACTTAGTAATATTACTGAGCCGGAGTTCCGCTAGCAGGTTGAGTAAAACCACATGGCAAACATCCATAAGCATTACGCCCAACTAGACCTGTAACAGTAGGTTCATTTGGAAGAGTAACTACACCATAGATAACATTACAAGTCTTTCTATCAGTATAGTTGATACCAGCCGTAAACATCTTTTCCATTTCGCATTGGATAAGTTTATCTTGATAAGGACGAATAGCTTTAGTAACAGCCAATTCAGCTTTCAAATCAGATAACTCTTTACGGATATCATCATCAGCATCACGAGTATATTTGTAAAGATTAAAATGGTCAGTGTTATTTTTCTCAATAAGAGCATCAGTACGATTACGTCCGTCAATATAAACACCAAACAATTCACTATTCAATCGTTCTCTATCTTCAAAACGTTGATTCTGTTGAGTCAAAGCCCATTGATAAAGACCACCTTGAAGAGCTAAAGTATCTTCACAAGATTTTTCCCATGCTTGAAAAGCAGTAGGAGCACCGCTTCCACTACCAGCAGTAGCACCAAGTACGTTAATATTAGTAGAGCCATCACCTAACATTCCACCACCAGCGCCACCTAAAATACTAGCACCAGCAGAACGACGATTACCAAACAAAGCCCAAGCACCAAGTGCAGTACCGATAATACCAAGGGTTAAACCTGCATTAGCTTTACCGTTTACATCACGACGATTACCACCGTCATAATTCATTCCAGCACCATTGTAACCCTCTGGAACAACTTTCACTTTTTCAATTACTTGCATAATAAATTAAGGTTTAAGTTAAAAAAATAGATTAATACTTGTAGTTTGAACTACATAATCTATAACACTTAAACCGTTATCTTTGTTTGGTAATTAACATTAATTTAACTTTCAATAGGACTATATATTATCAATTCACCAATTTTATTAAGTTTAGTATATTTTATTTCACCTATTGAAGTCTTATCATCATCAGCTTTGCCGCCTTGTGTACCAACATAACATTGAATAGTTTGTTGTCCTCTAAATTCAGAATTACCTGCAACAAAACCAAATCTAAATTTATAGTTATCAGTATAATTATCATTATAAACAGTGTTATCTTCATTTAGCAAAACTGTATGATATTCATAACTATAATTATCATCACTAGTTATATTAAGAGTTGGCTTATCAAGAGTTAAAGGAGTACCAGTTGTATTGACTTGATTATTCCAAACTTTATATTTATCATTAGGTTTATTTTCATACCAACAATAACCATTGCCATGAACAAGTCCACCACCATGACGAACTATTTTGATATTATCTAAACCAATAACTTTATCATCAACAGGATTAACTCTAAAGTACTTTACTTCATTATTAGATTTAGCAACTCTTTTAATAACTTCACTATACCAACATTCTTTATAACCACCATGTCCATCAGGCATATTAATAGTTCCATCAGCCAAAGGAAAAATAAACATTCCTCTATTATCAACATCAATTTCATGATTCTTTAATTGCCAAGCATGAACAATAACTCCACCTTTATAAGCAGTACATTCAACAGTAACATGACCTCTACTCAAACTTCCAAACCAATTAGCACAAAGATTCATTTTCATTATATCAGGCATTTTATCTTCAAGGTCAATCATAGATTCAATATTAAACATAACACATTCAGCACCTGAATCAGTATTATCACCACCCCAATATAGATAAGGAATTTGACTTAAATTCCAAGACCAACCAACAGCTACATAATTTAAACTATTAATAGGAGAATTAACATAATATGATTTAGTATCCAAATCTCGACCATCATCACTACCCCAAATATATCTAAGTTGGACACTAGTAAAATCACTAAAATGAATAACAGAAGTAGGCCAAATATGATTAGCACCATCATAAACATGAGCAATATTAGTTTGACCTACTGTACGTTTCTTAAGAGGTTGAGCAATTCCTCCTTGACGTCCAAGAGTTAAACTCATTATTCATCAACAATATTATAAGTCATTCCAGCAACCGGGGTAATAGTTGCATATTGGGTAGCAGTTCCTGTCCAAATTGGAAGACTAAGTTTATTACTATTTGCACTAGGCATAGTCATGTTAACTCCACATCCATCATTAATAGCTTTTTGAATCTTATCAAGATTAACACTATTAGTAATAGTTCGATTTATTTCTTCTTTAAAGTTATTAAATGTATCATTAGTAACATATCTATTAAGTAAATTATTAACTTCTTCTTTATTATAAGTTTCAGATTTAGTATAATAATTTTTAAACATATTATTAATCTCTTCTTTAGTATAACTTTCCATAGAAGAAGTATCACCCATTACTCTCCATTCAGTACCATTCCAATAACAAATCTTTCCATTACGATATTCAATCTGACCTTTAGCCCAATTACTACAAGTTACATTAGGAAGATATTCAGACTCTTCACCAACCATACCTGTAAGTTTACATTTATTTAAATTAATAGTACCATTCTCAATAATACCACCTTCAAATACAAGTTCACAACCAACAGGCATTGTAATAGTTTTACCACTTAAATCAAAAGCATAACGAATAATATAACGAGTATTTTCTTCGTTAACCATATCTTGAGTAAGAACAGCTTTATAATTAAGATAAATATTATTCTTAACTTGAACTAAATTTTCTTCATTAAAATAATATTTAATATTATCTACTGAATTAACATATATAATACCAAGTCTTGGACGTTCATCAGAAAGACAAGTATTATAAATATTATAATCTTCACTATTTCCATAAACAGGAGTGTTGACCCCCCGTAGAGGATGAACTTTATCAGTAGGTTCTACAATAGTCCATCTAGTATAATAATTATAAAAACCAATTCCATCATGAACAGTCTTAACTCTAAGAACAAATAATTTATGATATGTATCATAATAAATACCAGCAGTATTACCTAAATCTGTTCTAATAACTTCATATTTATCAGTATTAAGAATTATTTGGCCATATTGTTCACAATAAGTATCATCAAGAAAACCATCAAATAAAAGCTGTTCTGCATTACTTGCATTATCCTCCACGGGGAGTAAGACCTTGCGAATTATTTTATACCCTTTACCACTTTTATATTCAGGTTCATAAGGTCTATCTTTAAGACTAAGACGATTAACATTACAACAACCCGGACTTAATCTTATAGTAATATCTTCTTCATCTGGATAATTAATAATATTAACTTTACCATCTCCCGCAATCATTTGCTTAAGAGCTTCATTAAGCATATCCCAATCAATAGTTCCATCGGCAATTGGAATTTTAGCTCCACTTTCTTCAAGATATTTTTCACTAAGAATTTTTGTCCAATTATCATCAGAAACCCAACTAGTTTCAACTCCAGCTTGAAGATTACTACCTATATAACTTTCAGTTACAGATACATTATTTTCAGTATCATAATAACTAATAGTAAGACTATTACGTCTAAAAATAGCAGGAACAGCTTTACGAGTATTAACTCTAGTTCCTTGATATGGAATCCATAAATGATTAAACCTAGAAAGAACAACAGTTAAATCATTATTTGTATCTTTGTCAAGAATATTTTGAAGATAAGTAATAGGAAATACTTTATCATAACTATTCTGACCTAGTTTTTCATATAGTTGTTTATTGTTCATAATTATGTGATTAATTTAAATAACTTTAATGAGTAAATAAACAATATAAGTATTAGTAATATTGTTATATTAAATAGTATTCTTATTATGGTTCAATTAAAACTCTTACATTAAATACCGTACTATTAGAAGTCATAGTAAATTGACATAATATAGTAAATGAAGAAGTAGTTGTATTAGCAGTAACATTAATAATATTATTAATATTAGATACAGAAACATTATTCATAGGTGTGCTAACACTACTTAAAGTACAAGTATATTTAGTACCACTACCATTTTTATCTTCAAACCAAAATTGCAGTTTACCGGCATTCATTATAGCAGTATTAGTAGGAATATATACATAAACACCAATAGGAGTTTTCTTAATATCATTATAACTTGCTTCTCCTTTATATATTGAATCTACATTTTCGCTATCTAAATAAATAGGTAAAGCAACATTTTGACTAGTAAAATAATCATTTTTAATAGTAAGTCTACCACGTAAAGTATTTGCGGCTTGTGTATTTCGAATAGTAGTATTATTAGAACCTAACCATCTCCAATTAAAATACCAAGTACGAGCACTACTACTTAAATTAGCTGGAACAACAGAACTAAACATAATTATATTATTACTACCTGTATCTTTAACAGTAGTTGTACAGTTAGATTGACTTACAATAGCTACATCTTTTGCACTAGCATAAGTAGTATCTGTTCCACCACTTCCACTAACACCATTCCAAGTCCATGGTTGTGTTTTACGAAGTCTACAATAAGTAATAACTGTATCACCTCCAGAAATAACAGGTTCACCTCCAATATCATGTGTTACAGGATAACTAGTATAATCTGTATAATTAGATGAATTTCTATCATAAATATCAGTATGATATGTCATTTGTCCCGTAACTTTACTACCAGCAGATTGTGTAATATTAATAGATTTACTAACTCCACTATAAGTTGCAGTAACAGTTGTACTTCTACTTGTTGTAGCAGTTCTATTACCATAAGTAAGTTTACTACCACTAGTAGTACCACTTAATGTTCCATCTCCAGACTTAGTTAAAGTTGGACTACCATTTTCAGTTTCAGGATAATCAGTACCTACTCCATTCCAAGTATAATTTCTAGAACGAGAAGCATTACAAAGAATTGTAGAACTACCTCCAGCAGCAGCAATATTCATGGGACTAGCAGATATAGTTACTGACCATCCAGACCAACTACCGTAAACTTTACTACCAGCTCTTTGTTCAATATCACAAAAATTAATAGCACCATTATAATTTGCAGTAACTCTAGTTCTTCTAACACTTGTACTAGTATTATTACTATAACTTAAAGTACTACCACTTAAAATTCCACCACCACTTCCTGCACTAAGACTTGGAGTACCATTTTCTGTTTCAGTTCCACCTGAACCTGCAACTCCATTCCAAGTCCAACTTCTAGAACGAGAAGCACCATAATAAATAGTAACAGAACCGCCTGATGCTGCAACAGTATAACTACTAGCGTTACAATATACAGACCAACTAGACCAACTTCCATAAGATTTACTACCAGCGGATTGACTAATAGTAATATCTTTAGTTATACTATCTATTGTTGCTCTAAATACAGAACTACGAGAACTAGTAGAAGTATTATTACTATAACTAACAGTAGAACCACTTAAAGAAGCTGCACCATTAACTTTACTTAATGTTGGAGAACCACTAGCATTTTCAGTATAAGTTGTTCCTGTACCATTCCATTGCCAAGTACGACTTCTAGTAGCTGAAGTAGATAATGTAGCATTTCCACCAGCAGCAGCAATAGTTGTTACATTAGCACTTAAACTAATAGACCATGCTCCCCAACTACTATAAGTTTTAGAACCAGCATTTTGAGTTACAGTAGTATCTTTAGTTATAGAATCCATTGTAGCTCTAATAACTGTACTTCTAGCACTTGTAGAAGTATTATTATCATAAGTTACTTTATTACTAGTAAATGAACCAGTTCCACTAATTTTACTAAGAGTAGGAGTTCCAGTTCCTGTTTCAGTTCCACCACTTCCATTAACTCCGTTCCATGTCCAAGTTCTTATTCTACTTGCAGAAGTAGTTATATTTGAACTACCTCCACTAGGAGCAACATTTCCACTATTAGAAATATTAACTGTCCATGCAGACCAAGCACTATATTGTTTAGCCCCAGCAGATTGATTAATAGTTATATCTTTAGTAGTTGAATCAATAGTAGCACGAATAACAGTTGATTTACCACTTGTACTAGTATTATTTCCATAAGTAACTTTAGGACTAGTCCAATTACCACTACCACTAACTTTGCTTAATGTTGGAGTACCATTTCCAGTTTCTGTACCACCAGAACCGGCAACACCATTCCATGTATAACTTCTAGTTCTACTAGCACTAGTTGATATAGTAGCAGTTCCACCTGTTGCACCAATACTAGTTTTATCAGCACTAATATTAACAGTCCAAGCAGACCAATTACCATAAACTTTAGCTCCAGCTGATTGTGTTATAGTAATAGATTTAGAAACACTATTGCTAGTAGCAGTAATAGTTATACTACGACTATTTGTTGTAGTATTGTTACTAGCAGTAACAGTTTTACCACTTAAAGTAAATCCACCAGCACTACCACTAAGTGTGGGTGTAGCAGTTTCTGTATCAGTATGTGTAGTACCAACTCCATTCCAAGTCCAAGTACGAGAACGACTAGCATTAGTAGTTATCGTAGATGAACCACCACTTGCAGCTATCGTTTGCGTGCTTGCCGAGATAGAAACAGCCCAAGCAGACCACGCTGAATACACTTTTGCGCCTGCCTGTTGCGTTATCGTAACCGTTTTGGACAATCCTACATAACTAGCTGTAAGTGTCGCTGAACGGGCTGAAACGCTTTCGTTTGATGTAAATTTTATTTGATTTCCACTAAGACTAGCACTACCACTAATACTAAGAGTAGGAGTAGCAGTTTCACTATAAACAGTACCAGTGTTATTCCATTTATAAGTTCTACGAGCAATATTAGCTGTAACTGTTCTAGTGCCGCCTTTAGCTTCAACACTAGTTCCATCAGTTTGTAAATCTAGTACCCAATCGGTATAAACTTTAGCACCAGCAGCTTGATTTAAAGCAGCACTAACTTCTTTAGTTTGTTTATTTTCTAAAGTAAATATAACAGTTAAAGTTCCACTTTTAGCATTAGTAGATTCATTATTAGGTATAGTTAATACATTATTACTTATAGAACCTAAAGTAGTAGAACTAGTAAAACTAGCAGTAAGATTAACAACAGTTTCAATCCAAGTTCCAGCATAAGTAGAGCCTTTGGTTATACTCCCCGTGGAGGATGCATAATCAGTTCTCTTATATCCACTCTTAACAGAACTAGTAGGAAGTTTTAAATCATAACTTCCACCAGTATTAGCTATACTACTATCAACTACTATTAATGTACTAGTATCATATATACTAGCTTTACTACCTTTAAACGTAACAGTATAACTATCTTTAGCTTCTGTATCGTCAATTAATACAACTAACTTACCATTAGTTATAACTCCTTTTTCTATTCCATCAAATAAAACTTTAACTCCATCAGTAGGAAAAGTAACAGTATAAGAAATAAATCTTTGTTCCCATTCTAATTCTACATTATGAGTTATAGGTAAATAACCACTGTTACCACTAATAGTTTGAGATTTATAATGTTCAGCAGTAATATTAGCAGTATAATCAGTCTTAACAGGAATAGTAAATACAAATTTAGTATTATTTTCACTTATAACAGGAGTATAACCATTAATAGTAACAGTTCCGGAAACATTTAATTTAAATGTAATAGTAACATCTGTATTCTCTGGATAAACAAGTTTAGAACCTTGATATATTTCAAATACATCTATACTACCAAGTTTAATATCATGTATTCCAATATCTCCTTGATATATAGCCATAATTTAAGCATCTGATTTAACTATATAAGTAGTATTGGCATCTTTTTGTGCAATAGCTGCATATTGAGTAGCAGTACCAACCCATATTTTAGGATTAACTATTGGTTCAATAGTAAGATTAGACAATCTATATAAAGTTTGGTCAACTATTTGAATAGTATTATAAGTATAATTACCATCATTATGTAAAGCTACATGATTTATTGTATTGCTATTACTCCATTGTATAGTTATAACATCTCCGGTATATCTAATATAAAATTTACCGTAGGTATTATTATAAAATACAGAATTAGGTTTACCGATAGCAGCGACAAATCCATCAAAATTAGTAAATGTAGTATTTATAGCATTTAATACTTCCGTAGGAGTACCATCATTAGTTAATAACATAATAATAGTATTAATATCATAATGTTTAATAATTTGATTACTATTTATAGCTACAAAAGTATTAATACTTTTAGTTCCTCTTTCTCCAGCTCTAGTAGCATCTTTATCCCAAATTAAGTCAATTTCATTAATTCCACCAGAAGAGAAATAAATAATACTAGCATCGATACTATTATTACTAATAATTATTCTATCAAAATTAACTCTATTATTATTGTTATCAACAGCAATAATACTTCCACCTTTTAGTAATATTTCTTTTACTTCATCAAAAGTTTTATCACAAGTAAATTCTTTTTGTCCATTAGTATATATTCCAGTAGGAACAGTTATAACTACACCATAAACAGGAATAAATCCTTCAGGAGTATTTTTTCTTTCATATAATTGTTGATTAATATCTTGCATAACTTTATAAACTTTAAATGGTGGCACTTATTCAGTACCACCATAATTAATATTAAATTGTTTTCTTTTTAATAACAAGTTCATAACCAGCAGGAATTAAAGCTTTAATAGCGTCAGCAATAGCTTTATCAACTTCAGCTTTAGTATAAGTATTTTCTACTGTTGGCACATTATCAAATTTATTATTAATTTCTTCTTTAGTATAAGTATTATTAGCAAGTTCAGTAATCTGATTAGGTAAAGTTTCATCAAGTTTAACTTTATCAGCAGCAGACATACTACCATTAGCAGTTTTACTAGCATTATTTAAAACAAGACCAAAAGGAGTTTTATCAATATATAAATTTGTATTATTACTTTTAACAGATTTACTATATATAATTTTAAGTCCTTCTGTTGTTTGGTCAACTCTATCTAGTCTAATAATAAATTCACTAGATAAACTATTGACAATATCAGTAGTTTTCTTACCTTTACCGCCATCATAAGCAGTACCTGTAACTTCACCTAAAGCTAAAGTTTCAGATATAACTGAATATTTAGTTCCAGACCAACGATAAGTCTTACCGCTATAATCAGTACTTTCACTTATATCAACATAAATTTTACCTTTTTCAGGAGTATAATATACAGGAGCATCTTCTATATATTTCTCAGCAAAATGAGTTTCATCAACATAATATCCTTCAAGAACATCATCAACATAACTAGGTAATTGACTTGCTGGGACTTTACCATCTCCATCAAGACTAGCAATACCATTTGCTACACCACGTTTAGCTTCAATAGCTTCATTACAGAATTGAATAATTTTTTCTTTAATAATAGGATAATTATCTATATTACTAAGGATATGTTCAACTGTAGATTCAACCTTATTCTCAATAACAACTTTAAGGTTAGGATGATTATCAATATTATCAAAGATATTTTCTATATTACCTTTAATAACATTAAGTAGTTCAGTAAAATTATTAATATGTTCAAATATATAAGTAACTCTAGCTTCTACTTTAGTTTCAATAAGATTCTTAAGAATAGGAAATCTATCAATATTATTAAAAATATAATCAACTCTGCTATTTACAGCATTATTAATACATGTAACAAGAGTAGGATAATTATTAATATTAGCAAATATATTCTTAACACAATTACAAACTAAATCAGAAAGAATACCAATGAGTTCAGGATAATTATTAATATTATTAAATATATAATCAACTCGTTCATTAATATTATTCTGAATAGCTTCCTGTAATTCCGGATATTGACCAATATTCTTAAATATATCAACTACTTTATCAACAGTATTATTAATAA
>UMHV01047373.1_pt1 | contig 14357 bp, 30 predicted proteins | sample 1965621 | NCBI WGS metagenome assembly UMHV01 (sample SAMEA4836108, study PRJEB28245) | human gut metagenome | biome: gut microbiome; material: fecal sample | place: Denmark | collected 2008 | reverse complement strand
GCTCCCTTCTGGTAGACAAAAGATCTACGATATCATTTCTAAGAATAACTTCACTGCTGTAAAGTTCTTTGCTTTTCGTTGTAGCCGATAGACCAACATGTTTAGTACCAGCATCAACGCCTAACACAATTTCTTGTTTGTAATCAGATGTTACGTACATTAATTTGATGGTAAACGGACATAGGTTTACAACGATTGCCTTTTTATCTTTAAGCAGTCTCCTAACCTTACCATGCCTTGTTGTAGGCATCATAGGTTTACCATTTATGTCTTGTACGTACACCATATCTACAAACGTTTTTAATGTTTATTCAACATAAGTCAGAGTGAAACTCTGTTAGTACCCATCGCCAATGTTATTTAAGGTTTTTTTTGTAAGCAACACTGTTCCTGAATACCAGAACTGTTTAATCACTTACCTTAGAGCTACGAACTTGGGCAAACATCCGTAGGTAACTATCTATTCTTAAATAACGTAGTGTTTGTTTCAACACTTAGGCTAATAATCGGAATAGCTTTTGGCTATTATGCATAATACAATACAAATTGTTTATGATTTGTATGGGTTATGCATTATTCTCGATTATTCTGTTTGTTTTTTTGGACAAAGATATGTCTTTTGATAATAAAAAAGATTCAAAATGATTTAATTTAGCTTAATTACTGCTCTTTTGATTCGTCCGGTATAGGCATGTCAAACTTTTTTCTGATAAACGACTCTGTTTCTTCGTTGAATGGATAGGCCTCCTTGATAAAATTCATAGCTACCTCCATGTCACCGTCTGCTATATCTTTATACCTTTCAAAGATACCAACCAGGTCATTGTTGTATGAACGTTCTTGTTTTATGTTGTACACGTATTTCAATACCCTGTCTTTGATTTCATTGGCTTTTTTCACAGTATCATTGAAAGAATTTATACTTTCCAATTCTGGATCTTTGTTTTCCTTGTTTACCTTATCAAACTCTTCCTTGCTATATCCCGCTTCTCCTGTAATGGCTGGGCAAACACTTCCATTTATGATCCAAAACCGCTCATACGATCCTATCAGAAACTTTGATTCCATTTTAAATGCATTATATTTAATAAGCAAATTAGCCACCTCAGTTGCACCTTCTATGGTTCTAAAACCGATACCGATATCTTTTAACATAAATACTGGAACTCCAGTTCTTGGATACACGACTTCTTTTTCGTTCTTTATATTCCAGTTTTTTAGCTTCAATTGGAATACCTTTACCAGCAAGCTCTTTGTCTATATACAGATATATCTCTTTGCATGTCAATGACACAATCTCATCTCTGCTTAAATCAAAAACTGTTTTCATTTCTTTTTATTTATTAAATTAAACAATCTACCTCTTTGTTCGGGCTCCGTATATTCCACCCATATATCGGCTGCTACATTTCTAAGAAATTCCATAAAGTCTTGATGATCCCTGTATTCAGCAGAATCAACTTTTCTCACAAAACTTAGAATTTCCTTTAACATCTTATTGTTTTCTTCAAGAAGTTCTCTGTCGGTCATAACCTTTCAAATTTTCTTCTTATGGTGTTGATTCTTTACCGCTCCGGCTACCGCCGACAACTCCACGTCCCTTTCCATTGTTACCCGAAGATCTTCTTCTGTTAAAGAAAAAGACATAGTTAACACAGGAGTATCCTTAAAATACCAATCACATAATTCTTTTAACTCTTTACGTTCATCCTCGTTTTTACATTTATGAATGGTAAGGTAATTCATTCTTTCCTCTTTTTCTTTGTCTGTTAAATATTTTTTCATAATTCTAACTTTTAAAATTGAGTATATAATTACCTAAGGTAATAGATCATCCAAATAAGCCCATGATTCCATTTCATCTAATCTGCATAAAATACATCCTGGACGGCTGGATATAAAAGTTTTGTTCTCTTCCAATATACCCATAATTGGATTCTTTGATCCTATTGTTGATTTCTTAGGGAGAAACACAATAAAACGGTGGCAATCTGGAATTACTGTTATAGAATGCCACACGCTGTTAATGCGCCACTCTGCACCAGCTTTAAAAAGAGGAATAGCATATTCTTGTTCCATGTCTATTTAGTTTTGAATTAATGTGAAAAGGGCAATTATAGTCGCAACTGATATAATAGATAAAATAACGTTTGCCAATATATGCTTTAAGAGGCGCCTTTCAATTCTTTCCAAGTCATGATTTTCAAAAGATGATTAATAGTTTATTCTACATCAAAAAGCTGATCTAACACCAATAATTCGGCATCCATATCTTCATCTTTCGGAAAACGAACTTTTATGTTTCCGAACTTAGATGTCTTGAATAAGATGTAGGGGTTCATGTCTTCGGCAGTCACCGGCTTATATTCCTTAACCTCCGACATCTTGAGATACCAGTCGCCTATTTTTACAAATCTGGAGAAGATAGAACACAGATGCGCTTTTACGGACTGTATCTCCTTTTTATCTTTGAAAGGTATAATTTCGTCCTTTCCCCTTATCCTGATTGACAGAAAAGGACGAATGTTATCTGTTTCATTTTGGAACTTGAAGCCTGTTATAGCTTGCTTGGGGATTCTTCTTCCCATTAATATGAAATAAGCCATTGCGATAAGTTTATGTAAAATAGTATATAATTGTTTCAATTAAATAGATGCAAATATGCGAATTTTGTTTAGATATCCTTCTGTCATCTCTATAAAATTCACACAATCTAATTTGCTTAACTTGTAAATCAACACTGGATTGTGTACTATGGCTATAATTTGTGTTTGTGGTTTATGGAATGACAATACATTATAAATTTGCATTATGTTGTCAATGTCAAGATTTCTGTCTGGCTCATCCATGAGAACCGTGTATTCAAAACTGCTTTTTGTTAATGTTATGCGGTTTCTTTTATAATACTTCAACAGGTTATCAATTCTTTTAATCCAAAACGCATTTGATTTTTTCTTGTATTCTACAAGATCTTGTATTGGAAATGTATAATCCTTTTGACCGAACATTAAATTGAAAAGTGATTCCAATGATAACACCACTTTCTCTCCATAAGATCTTCGAATATTATTCACATACAAATCTAAGTTGCTGATGTTTTTCAATACGCTATCTCGATTCATCTCCGCCGATGGCAATAAACGGAATACCTTTCCTGCATAATCGGATAATATGTCAATCCCATCAAGAACCTTGTCATCATCATCAAATATAGGTGGAAAATCCAGTGCCTCGATCGGTATTTCAGAGCACATAGACTTCTCGCATAACGCATACATTGATATGATATTAAGTAAGGTCGATTTTCCACTACCGTTTTCACCTATAATCACATTCACTCCTGGCTTGAAAATAAATTCTCTGCCATTTTCAAACGCTTCTATGTCCGAAACATATTCAAATGGAGTTTTTGTATTGTCTTTTATTTTTACTGATGTTATCATATGTAATCCTTTTTAAAAATCAATTACCGCCCGAACCATGTCTCCGATGTGCTTGTTGCCAGTGCCCGTGAGGCCATTGGAGAAGACCACGTACCACGCGACGGCCTGGCTGCTCTCAGTACTGGACCAATACCACGTCGAGGAGAGGGGAGATGCCGAAACATAAGCGAATGCTTTGTTTAGTTCGTTCATATAATGGGCCATTAAATTTAATTGACCAAGAGATGGTATATACTCGCCATCTTCCAGCAGATTTCTCAATTTTGGATTTCTGGTTACAAGGCGTTCCGTATTGCCGCGTCCGTCAATGTCAAACAGCGCATCACATTCACGTTCGTAATATGTCCCACTTCCGGATTCTTCACGGCTATCATCGTCAAGCAATTGTATGATATCATGCTCCGTCAGTGAGATTGCAAATGACATGTATCTGTGCTTCAACCCAATGTATCGTACACAATCTTTGGAGTTATCGCCGGTAAACGGCTCTGCATGTCCGTCTTTGTAGATTATATACAGTCCGTCAGTTGACTCTTTCTTATCCTCTTCGGATGGTACTCTGTTTTCACATGTACATTTCTCACTTTTGGATCTTACGATTATATTCAACTCATTTAATACATGATCCCTGATGACGCTCTCGCACGCTTTTCTTACAAAATCATGATCTCTTCGTTTGAGTTCATCATTCACCATGCATCTGATCCAGTTTTCTATCTGGTTGTCACCTCCATATGTATTAATCATGTACCGTTTTACGTGTTTCTCCAATAACGGCTCTATGTTTTTGATTATATCTTCTTTGGTAAGGTGAAGTTCATTTAATATACAGTTCCTTACTGCCTTGCATTCTTTACTTGTGCTCATGATATGCCCATTTAATACTGTGAATCATATTTTCTTTCTCTCCCGCTGTCTTCCCCTATAGGATTATCCCATCCGTATTTTACAGCCGTAGCTTTAAATAGAGGTAGCCCGTAAAATCCATAATCATCCTCATCCCAGTCTTCAAGACCTTCTTCCAGGATGTAGTTCCACATCATTACACATTCAAACATTAAACTGGCTGATATTCCTCTCTGATTTAATGCCTTTTCAAAACCGAATCTTACATCTTCTTCAAGCTGTTTCAAAACATTCTCCCTGGTAAATTCAACTACAGTACTGTTCCACCTTTCTTCGTTATTGTATTCTTCGTTCGGCTCCATACCGAAATCCTTTATCATGTTATATGGGATAAATTTAGCCAGTCTGTTAAAATCTCTACCGTCTAAACATTTTGATGCTAATTCTTTAAGTTGTTTTAATGTTTTCATAAGCAATTTTGTTTTATAGGTTAATCCCATCCTCCAGTAGTGTACAAAGATACATCTTCCTCCTCTACGTTTACACCTTTAATAGCCTGTAGAAGTTTTTTCTTTGTCTCCCGGCACATATTGTAACCATATCCTTTATACCGATATGAGCGCTCCCATGTACTTACTGGAAAAGGGATATTTTCGTCAATAACCAGCCTCTTCATATGAAGATGTTCGAAGAATTTCTCATGATAGAGTAGTTTGTACTCGTATGCTACTATACTTGCAGATGAGAATGGAAAATAATCATCTTCTTTTTCTTCGTATTTGGGCTCCTTATAGTAAGCCATTTTTGTCACAGTAAAATCGAAGCTCCTAAGAATCTCTTTCGGCTTTCCAAACTCTGACTCTATGAACTCTATCCATACCTTTTCTCCCTCTTTCTGGAACGCACATACCTTCTCATTGAAACAACGGTTGTAATCCCATCTTACAATACGAAACAATGTTTCAAAATCCAATCTTTCCATATCCTGTATTTTATTTAAGCTCAAACTTAATACCTTCCGGCAACTGAGAGCGGTCTACCTTATTCACAAAATCATCAAACTCTTCCTGTGTGATTTTTTCTCCATAACCGTTCCAGTTGAAAGACAAAGTGTTCGTGTGAGAATAATATATAACATTATCGGTAGACAACCCATAATCAAACACACAGAGCATTATCTTCTTTTCTGCTTCTGCTTGTCTGATTTTCTTATCGTATCGCTCACAAATTTCAGCACGTTTTGCCGCCATCTTTGCTTTATGGGCTTCCACTCTGCGTTTCTCTATATTTTCTGAGGAATAATGCCCGGCTTTAATACGCTCTTCAATAAGAGATCGTTCCTCGTCCGTTAGTGTTAAAACAAATCTTTCTTCTTCCGGCTTATATGGATTAACCCACTTCTTACCACACAATTTTTCAAGTTCCGCAATAAGTTCTTCTGATTCTCTTTTCCATCTATCCACGATCCCCAGATTGAAAAGCATATACCTGAAATACAACTTATCCTCAGAGGCTTTATATAATTCTACGCATTCTTGTTCTGATATACGCAAATACTCCATTGCCACAGACATACCACTTCTTCTAACGTGATATATGCCATTTTCCACCGGATACATAGGAGCACCATAATGGTTACAAAGATGCAACGATATGAATTTTGCCAATTCCGGAAAATGTTTTGCAACTTCATCATGGCAGCAGCCTCCTAAGTAATCCTCATATTTTCCATGCTTGTTTTTCCAGTCAACGTCGGCTGTTATGCTCCAGTCGCATATGTTATTTTTGCAGTCATCATCCAAAGAGATTCTAACTGTTATTCTATAATCTTCTTCATTTTCTGTAAAGAATTTTGTACTTAAATAAGTTAGTTTGTTTGTAGTTTCCATATTATTTCAATTTAATCATTACACTTATGAAAAATAAAATCTGCACACTCTCCAGGAAGTGTTCCTGCGTCATTGCAACGGTAAAATCCCTGTGTTCCCAGGTCTACATCTACTGGATAACCTTCTGCTGCTTCCAAGAAGCGTTTGATTTCCTCACATTCTTCATCCGTTAATCCAGTGTAATCATCGTTGATTAACGGGCAAGCCCAATAAGAAGGCAGTCTGTATCTTATTATCTCTATCATGGCTTTATCAGTTTACAATTTGCATCTTCAAATACCGGAACCATACCCTGTTCCCTGAAATAAGCAGTGGCCACTTTAAAAGCATACAAAGGATTTACCTTCTTAATTTTTCTTCGATAAATTCATCTATTACATCATAGTATGAGCCATCAAAATCCCCATATTTCTCTGTAAACTCTTTAGCCCACTCTTGAATGATGGCAAATGCCTCTTCCCTGCTACATTCTTTTAATCCCATTAGATCATCCACGGCTATCACCGACATCTCTTGCAGATTTCGTAAATAATTCAAATCTATGCTATATGGTAGCTTGCCTACTTCTATACATACATAATGACCTTGTTTAAAGGCATCCTGCAAGTCTTCAAGACTCTCTATCAATGACTCAGACTCATCATCTATTCTTATCTTGTATAACTCAAAATCTTCATTTTCTGCCGACACCCATATCTTATAGGCTTTTTCGTTGGACAATCTTTTCCAAACAAATCCGTCACTGAATACAATTAGGCTACCTGTTACTATCGTATTTTTCATAACCACTTTTAATCTGTTATTCTGTAATAATAATCAAGTTCTTCTCCCTTAAAGTTGTTCATGGCATACTCGTCAGCTTCTCGCCACAACCGGTCATACAATGCAGCCAGTTCGCGATCACCTTCATAATGCTGCCAGATTTTATGATTCAATACAAGCGTTAATTCCGTGAAAAACTTATAATCATCTTTCCATTCATTAAACGCACGTCTGTAGGTATCCTTGACACCTGCTATACCATACTTGTCGGCTATGCTGAAATCTTCCCAAAAGGTAGTCATTAGGTTATAGCCCACTTCTTTCATAAATTCTTTGAATGTCATAAGCTATTATTTTAGGTATATAATTACCTCATTAAATTTTTGAATTGTCATATAATTCCCCTGAATATGGACTGTATATTGTTCCGGCTTCCACCGCTCCAGGTTCTACCGCCATCAGTCCTACACCTACTTCATAATACAGTTCAAGATCTATTGGCTCCATCGCCATCCTCTCAGCTTCTTTCTTGCTAAGACCTGAAAGCATTAAACATTTCACCTTATTTGCGTACGCAATAGGATACTCTTCTGGAGTTAATCTTATTAAGACTACTTCTGCTTCTTCTGCGCTGTTAAGTTTTAATTCGTTTCCCATTTTATGCATTGTTTTCGCTGTTCACTATCTGACTAATGTACGGTCCTGGTCACGAACAGCCAGGCCGACCTCATGGCAGGGCAGGCGTCGCCTTACCCTGGCTGTTCTACCCACTCCCTGTACCCTACATTAAAACCAATAGGATCATACCTTTTGATCATAGTGCCATAATTCTCTCTACCGCAATACCTGTTCTTTCCTCCAATAACCCATGCTTCATCGTCTCTATCTGGAGATATGGAGTTAAGAAACTTCTCATAATCTTTTCTACTCTTTCCCATCTTTGTCTTGATTTAAACAATAGTTAATAAAATAAGCAACCTGTTCATTTTCCCCTGTATTATCATAATCCAGCAGAACTATACGAAAATCGTTTTTTTTGACATACACTTCCGTTAAATACATAGGAATCCCAGCAATTTCTATTATCACCGGAAACTGATCATCGAAGTCAAACGCATCATTAGTTTCTTTAAACTCTTTAAATTCTTTGAATTTTAGCTTTATACTTCCACCGTTCTCCACTAATGCCTCTTTGATGTACTTTAATCTTTTTGCATTCAGATCAACCTCTGCTTTTTCTATTTCTTTGTACAATTCATTCAGATCCATATTCCACTATATTTATGTTGTCAAATTTTTCTTTTATAACATCCAAGGCGCCACACTCGTTTGTTACCATAGCATACTTTCCTGGCTTCATTCTCCACAGATTAAAATATCTTGTCACATTTATAATGTTGTTAAATAATGATATTTCGTATCTTGTGTTCCCATTTTCACCATGTCCCGCTTTTTTAAAATAACATAGGGTCGGCTTGTATTTGAAATAATTAAAAAGCCTATACCATCCCTTCCCGTTACATGTTTCACGATTCCATATTCCAGTAAGCTTCCTATATCCCCTTACTGGTATTTTCTCTATTTCTTTTGGTACAATCTTGACATACTCTCCTTCTCCGATTGGTATAGTCATATTGCCTGCCTTTTCCGTGCAAAAGTATTCTATTTCAGATGCCATGCCTTTATATACATAGAACCGGTATAGGTTCCCGTCAGGGTCTACCCGATCCATGTAATATAATATCACTTTGTCTACTTTTATCTTTTTCATTCCTTTATTCTCCTTATCTTTAAATCGTTATTCCCACAGTATTCCTTCAGCCAACTATCCGTTAGATAACGATTAACTCTATCGTATTTCTTTTTCGGGCCCTTGCTCCAGAATTTCCATTCTTTTGTGATATTGTACCCATATTTATCAAACCAATAGATATAATACACTACGTTACCGTATAAATCCACTCTTTTTCTTTCCTGTATGACTACCTCGTAAGGCATCTTCTTGTCTCTTTTCTCCATCTTTGTCCTCCTTTCTTGAATAAAAAAAACGGCACCTATCTTCGCAGACCAGTGCCGGTAACTAACTTACATGGAAAACTACTTAACCTCAACTAATTCTACAGAGTTGTAGAATTTAGTGAAGCTACCAACAAATTCTCTTATATTTTTATATTCTTCTGGTCGTTTTCTGTTACCGTCTTTTATGTAATTCACCCACAGTCTATCCTCTATGTTCTTAATCGCATTTTCTATAGTAAATTCGTCGCTGACACACATTAAACACGAAGATCCGGTTTTCTTATGTGGTTTATACACCCTTGAAAAAGACCACATTTTTATCCTGTCGTATATATATCCGTTGTTTGGATAAACGAATCCTATCCGGCTGTCACCTTCTTTGGCATAAAATACACCTGGCTCCTTCCCGCCCTTTCTATATACTACGAATCCTTTTTCTTTTAGGATCTTAACCACTTTATTTAATTTATTTTCTACGTTCATTTTCATGCAAAAATTTAAAAACGACCTTCATTACATTTCCAAAGTTCTCCACCTTAACCCACTCGTGAGCTACTGCTCTAAGTACGGATGTTTCGTATGTCGGAATATCGTCTTCTTCAACCACCTTACAAGAAGCCAGAACTCCTTCAGTCGGCTTTAGTCCGAGGTCATGCAGCTCGCAGAGACCGCCCGGCTGGCGGAATGCGCACCACCCGTCTTTCTCTGTTGGCTGGATCATCGCTATTGGTTTTTCTTTCACTGCAAGATACCCTACCATCCACATTGTTTCTTTTAACCTGTCAGCGTATCCGGCATCTATGATAGCCTCTATGTCTTTTGGCGTACCAATACAAGGAACTTTACACATGTTTTTACATTTATCACATGTACAAGGTTGCTCCCATCTGTTATGATCTATGCCTACCAACTTCTTTATCCGTTCTACTTCTTCTTTCATATTATACTATCTCTGTTAGTTTTTCATAATACAACTTCATTTCCGGTGAAGCATATTCCATGAATGCTTCGAATAAGTAGGGTACCTCTATTATCATATTCACATTACAACCTTCTGCCTGTGAAAGAGATTCAAGATCATTGCTGTATGAACACGTTACATGAGCTCCTACATTAAACACATGTAAATCTAATCTTACATATTCCATACATAAATCTAACGCTTTAAACAAGTTTTCTACCTCAATCTCCTGAAATAGGTCTATAAACATCCTTAAATCCATCATTTTACTACCCTTTCTATGTGTTTAATTAATACTACCGCCATTCCATTGCCGGTTTTTATCGCACATTCCGATCCTTTTATCCATTCTACACATCCTACATACTTTTCTGTAGAATGAAAACCTGGATTGTATTTTCCAGATGTACTGAACTCTACCGTATTCCCCACCTTCAGATCATCAAAAGCAATAGACCATGTGGTCCAAATTCTATCATGTCTCCCAGGCTGAATAGCTCCGATTACGCCTTTTTTACGACCGTTTTTTATCGCCCTTAGTATTATCTTTCTATCACCTTCGATAAGGCTGCAAAAGCGCCCGTAAAAGGTCAAATCAACCTGTTTTCCTCCTATTTCTTCTCTTATTTTTGTTATTCTGTTCATTTTCTGATTTTGTTTTATTTTTTTCCTTGTTTTTTCTATCTTCTATAGAAGATGATAATAACATTATCTTTTCTATGTTACTTTTTGACTGTAAAAAAGAATCGCATTTCATTACTACTACCACCTTCTTAAGTTCCCCATTATCGTATAGCGATACACGCATCATGTTTTGCACCTCGTCCACTATCAGACCTGGAGTAGTCTTAGCCATTTTGCGTAGCTTATTATACTCCGGTCTTTCCATTTCCTCTGTTTATTACTCTATAGTATTTATCCTTATCCCCTTCTTTCAACTTCTCCAGATAGAAAATTCCATCATGTAAATGAGACAAACAAAACCTGTATCCGTATTTCTGTACTCTTCTTACATGATCCCGCAGTCTTATCTCTTCACTTTTGTCTTGTACTTTGATTTTAATACTGTCTCCTTCTTTGATTGTGTATAAAATAGTTTGAATCTCTTCTTTTTTCATCTTATAAAATATTTTAACGGCAGCACCTATACTCACGCACCACTACTGCCTTATGTTTAACAATTAAATACTTAACTCTTCAATGGTCAAGCCTTTTTCTTTTGCCCACTTTAGCATCGCGCATAATTCTGTTTCTGACTTATATTTCGGATCACGCCACGCCCATCCGAATTTATCCAGGACATGATGATATAATTCGTCGGCCTTTGCCGTGTAAATGTCTTTGAATAAATGCTCCGAACCTTCCGGTATAAGCATCTCTGTTGTTGCAAAATCGGAATACGATAAACATCCGTAAGCATATTCTGTTATTTCACTCCATGCTTCTCCGGCTTTAAATCCAAATTCTTTTACAAAAGCCAAAGTTAGATACATATTTAATAATATTGTTACATCATATCCGGAATCCGACTTTCTTTCTATTATTTCCTTTTCAAATTCCTTTAAATCTTCAGGTCCTAAAAAGATGTATCCTGATACCGACCGGTAATTAGTCTCCGCATACTTCTTGCATTTATCATCATTGACAATCTTACTAATGTTAGATAACATCTTTTGCCTCCATTCATCACAAAACTCTACCTCTACGTTCATCCAATCAGTACCATAATTATATTCTTTCGGATATCCGACCGATGTTACCTTTATACTATTCACGCCATATCCGTAAAGGCGTTCACTTACCTCATTCGCCCATTCCTGTACAAAAGGAATAAACTTATTGTAATAAGAATCAAAATCAAAATCCGATTCCTCCTCATATTCTGGCATCTCTTCATAATCCTGTTCAAAGAAATGACGAGGATCTGCTATTGTTTCGTAGAAACTTACGTTAATGAAACAAAACTCGTTGGTTGTCGTTTTTAATATCATAACTTTTTGTATTTACGTACATTTTTCTTGCCATAGAATCTACACATGGCACGAATCTGACTATAAAATACTTTTGTCCTCCTGGCCTCAAAGTATTTAAACATTTCTTCATTCTTTGTTTCCCAAACGTAATCCGTTTGGGAACTCATGCGATCTTTCTCCTTGCGTGAATAATGGTAATATGATACCACAACACGTTTCATACCATTCTTTACAGGTACGATATTTACGTCTATACTATTCTCTGTCATATTATTATTGTTTTATGCATTATACAAATACAAAGAGCGCATACCTTCACAGGCCGGCGCTCCTTTCAATAAAAATGAAAAAACTAATATTACATAAACATATTGTTTTCTACTCTTTATTACAATACTTTTGTTCCGCAATTATTATATCTTCCGTACTCTTTTTTCGTATCATTCAAGATTTCAAAAACCATCTTCTTGTGATCTTCGTTTGGTAACCTATCCTTAACAGCCGATATTACGCCCGCTATAGACGTAAAGCCTGAATCTGTTATTGAACACAGCAACACGCCTCTGTCGGCTCCGGTGCTTATTGCTGACGCCTTTATAATATCATTCTTATATATTCTCATAACTTTTTTGTTTTATTGTTTGTGAGATGCCCAGAATCGAACCAGGACCGGCACATACGCACCGGCACGCCGCGTCATCCCCTCTATGATGCAGAAATAGGCATGCCTATCCTCACGAACCGACATGCCAAAACCCAAAACTTAATTTGATGAATAAAATAGATTAACAAAAATACTATTCTAATTCTTTTATAATATCTTTCACAATATTCAGCCTTACCTCCTTCGTTTCTGGACTAAGACAACCAAACCACCCATAAAACGTTCTTGTTTCCTCTGGTTCTGTGGCCATACTTATCTTCTCCTCCAATTCCGGGAAATATATTCTCACCATTTCGTCTGAACGAAACTCATAGATATTTTTATGTGTTTTGAAATACATAAACACTACATTTCTTAACGCAACACATATGTATTCCCCATCCTCTAACCTATCAATCATCTCATATACCTTTTTCCATATGAATAATCGCTCTTCTTTTGTAAACATATCTTTCTTTATTTTTGTGGTATTATTTGACTGTACGCAGACTTTTCCATGTACACAATACTATGCTCCTGTCCAAGTATTTTCTTTGCTGCTTCTTTCTTTATCGCGCAATATCTCCCTGTACGATACGGATTCTTTTGATCTGATCCATCCTCAACTTCGATAATAAAACAACCTCCGTCATCTATTATCTTTTTGCAATTGTCACATATTTCTCCCGTGCATATATGATGCGGCGCCTGCCCTTTGATGTTATTCCCTAATAAAGCAATCCCCATCTCTTCACCGCATACTATGCATAGTTCTATGGATGGATTCAACCCATGCTCTGGATGCAATACAATACCGTCTTTCATTTTCTATCCTCCTTTATTAATTCTATTATAAACTTTTTATCTTGTTCCCACAATGGCAGCCCTTCTTTTACTGTGTATGCCACTGTTTCCCTCTCTCCTATTAATCGCACGGCAATCTCTCTTGCTTTCAAGTCATCCTCCTCATGCGATTTGTTTATTAAATCATAGGCACATGATTCCACCTTTTGCCTTTCGATTATTATCGAACCCATTAACTCGCTTATATGCGATCCTAAAAACGATAAGACATTAATAGCTTTCCCAATATCATTTGAAATAGCACTTGCTAAATACATCTTATCCATATACTCCGGCAAAGCCTCGTATGCCGTTTCTATGTTTTTATACTGATTTTCGTTTACCTCCCTTTTAATCAGTTCTTCAAATTCTTCTTTTAACATGTTCTTCCCTATTTTAATGTTGTGTGAGATCGCCGGAATCGAACCGACTTGCTGCACCATGAATCCCATAAAGCAAATGCTCCGATCTTCGCAGATGGGAGCATTCTGTCTAAAGCATAAGAAAATTAATGAAGAAATTTTTCTCACTTACGCCATAGCATCTAAAATAGCTATCAGCACTATTTCTATGACAAACATAATAGAAAATATCTTAAATGCCTTTTTCATATCGCTATCTCCTCCTTTTTATTTTTTTTAGTTCCACAATAAACTGTTCCGGCTCTGCTCCGACCTACGTTCCACCTACAACCGCAGGCCTTAGCCCAAGGCGCCGCCTACTCCCCCTCTATGGCAGCCTGTTCGTACCTACAAATCCAATCTCCATCTATACAACTATCACTACGCGGTAATAAACATTTATCCTTATAACAATCATAAAAAATACACCTATCACAACTGTAATCCTTAACGTCTACACAGCTAACTACCTTAGCATATACTATTCCATCACTGCCTTCTATTCCTTTTACCCTGAAAATAGAACCTTCTACCTCCTTACTCAAATCTAAGTCAGGCGCAAAGTCATATACGTTCA
>UMHV01035485.1_pt1 | contig 14389 bp, 9 predicted proteins | sample 1965621 | NCBI WGS metagenome assembly UMHV01 (sample SAMEA4836108, study PRJEB28245) | human gut metagenome | biome: gut microbiome; material: fecal sample | place: Denmark | collected 2008 | reverse complement strand
TCGATGTTGCATACTCCAACACAAATGTAAAACTTATCGGAATCAGTGGTGGAATCAGCTACGGTGCTCTTGGAATGAGCCATCATTCCGCACAGGATATCGCCGCTATGTCCGCAATCCCCAACATGAGAGTTTATCTTCCAAGTGACCGTTTCCAGACAGCAAAACTGATCGAGGCAAGTCTGATCTATGCTTTTCAGAAAAAACTGACCTTTGATCACTGGTACAGTCTGATCGTGCAGATCCGCGAATTTGAAAGCAGTGGTTCTTATGATGGATTTCTTATTAATGGGTTCAATGGCTCCTATTCAGCGTTTCCTCTTGCACGTATGGAAAACTATGTGCAGATGAATTCCTGTTTTTATGCGGAGACTATGTATACACTTCAGCGAACCCTTACTGTGGAAAAGGATCTCGGGAGACTGGGTGAGAATCAGGAATTTGTTTCTTATATGTGTGAAAACATACGGATGTTTTGTGATGGCAGAGAAAAATCCAGATATTATATCTGCAAATATTTTCTTTTTTATCTGAATACCAGGATCAAATATTATATGGCAAGTGATAAAAACCGACGGATCAAAAGAAACATTTATCTTGATCTTCCACTCAGCAATATTTCCAAAATGGATCCGAATCGACATGCTCATATGTCCGAGGAAGAGATAAAAGAGTGTCTGGCCACAGCGAAGATCAGTCCTAATAAGTTGTTTGAACTTCTGAACCGATTTTATTCCTATATTCTCCTCAGTGATTCGGATGCCAATGATCCGAACTGGGAAGAGTACAGCTTTATGCACAGGATTCTTCAGGGAGACTGCATTTCCCGGTCACTTCTTTTACTCATGATCTTATTCTTTGGAAGTGAAGCAGAACTTCCTGATCCGGGACTGATCCTGACAGTAAGACGAATGAATGAGATTCTTCAGGCCTGCAGATTTCAGGTACTGGATGAGAGCGCGGAAGAGGACAGTCTTGACAGTTTTTTGATTGCCGTTCTCTGTTCTGATGACAAAAGATCAGCGATCAACAGGATGATCGGACAAATGAATCTGATGCAGTAATTTCTGAAAACAGAAGGAACTAATATTATGCAGCAACTGAAACCCGGAAGTAAACTGAATAATAAATACAGAATTCTTCGTTTTATCGGACAGGGCGGTTTTGCCTTTGCCTATGAAGCAGTCCAGGAGCCTATTGGTCTTAAAGTCTGTATCAAGGAACTTTTTATAAAAGAATCCAGAGACACTTTTCTCAGGGAAGGAAGAATTCTTGCCACGTTAAAGAGTGACAGTATTGTAAAAGTTCTGGATTATTTTGAGGAAAATGAAACCAGTTATATTGTACTTGAATATCTGGAAGGAATAACCTTAAAAGAATATGTAAAGCGATATGGACCAATTCCGGCAGACCAGCTTTTTTCTGCGATTCTTCCAATCCTGTCGGGGCTTTCCCTGATACATAAGCGTGGTCTGATTCACAGAGATATTGCTCCGGACAATCTTATGGTCCTAGGCACGGATTTTTCCGGTGGACCTTCGCAGACTCTGCGGTTGAAACTTTTTGATTTCGGGACAGCAAGGGAATGTGGAAGGGATGAATATACCTGTACTCTGAAGGATGGTTACAGTCCGATAGAGCAGGTAAGTTCTCAGGGAAACCAGGGAACGACGACAGATATTTATGCTCTTTCAGCTACTTTATGGTATTGTCTTACAGGTAAGATACCGGATGGAGCGTACAGTCGTCTTCTGGATGATAATCTGAAGGCGCCTTCCAATCTGGGGATAGAAATCGATCCTGAGCTGGAAGATATTCTGATGAGAGGACTGTCCCTGCAAAAAGAAGACCGGCCGCAGAGTATTGATGAAATGCTAGCGATCGTGGGCAGAGAGCAGGCTGTGAAGAAAGCAGGCGATGGCAGCAGAGCAGCAAAAAGACCTCAAAAAAGAAAAAAGGTGTTTTTTGCCTGTGGTGTTTTCTGTCTCTTTGCGATACTTACGCTGTTGGGTGTTTTTCTTTACCGGAAAAATACACCGCGGGAATATAATGCGGAGACCATGTATCAGGTGACTCTGACTCCGGACGATAAATTTACAGTAGTCGGATATAATGAATCCATAAAAATTCTGGAGGAACGTCTGAAGCGATTTGCTGTCAAAAGTGGAAGGTATTCTTTAACAGAAAATAAAGGAGTTCTTACCATGCTCCTGCTGAAGGAAGATTTTCCGAAAAATACAGCCGGTGGCAATAATTACAAATCTACAGATACTGATTCAGCTTCAGTTCCGGAATATGTCCTGAAAGCTTATCTTACCCGGGCTGTAGATCTGATCATTCAAAGCCGCGAAAAAGGAGATACTTTTAACGAAAATCTGAAACTGGATCAGACGAAGGACTTTACCCTGACCTGGCACAAAGGGTCCGTTTCGGAGGTGAAATCTGACAGCGCGATGACTTCCACACAGAACTCCAATGGTTATTACGAAGTGATCTTTTCAAAAGATTTTCTCTCCCGGAACAGAGAAAAGATAAGATCCTGGAATAATAATTATGCCATTTATTAGGATCCTGATGATATTCCGTCAGTAACTCCTTATACGACCATTCCTATGGAAGATGGAAGAGGCTGTTATCTGACAGATAATGATAATGGTGCTTTTTCAGATCTTCTTAAGTATAATCTGACGCATCCACCACTGGAACACAGCTTCTCCATTTCTATTAAAGAACAGGTGGACTGGCAGACGGATGACAGCAGTTTTGGGGAAGATCAGGTCAGAGAGAATAAGATAAATGATGGAATTTACTGTTCTGTTTATGGAAGCATGACGGATGGAGAAGAAATGGATTGCTATCAGGCATTGCGTAATCGACTGGACAGCCTTGATATCTCCTATGCGCTTGGAAAAATGGATGCTCTCACAGCAGTAACGAAAGGCTGTGACGCACCGGCTTATCGTTTTCTATCTGTTAAGATAAATTCATCTGATGAGAAACTGCAATATTGGGATGTATGGAATCTGATCGCATGCAGCCACACGTTTTGTCTGACAGATGGGGATGGAAATATTGGGTGGATCTTTGATTACACAACTACTGTGGATGAGAATGGAATTACGATCGCGCAGACAGAACTGCCGGGTAGTTTTCAGGATGAAGATAAGACAGTTTATCTGTCATATTTGAACGGAGCTGATACGATCCGTATGATGTCGGGAAAAGTTCAGGGAGACGGGAGCTGTTGCTTTGATCATTTTGCAAATGGAGCGGAGATTTCGGATGATAACAGATGGATCATTCCGCTGATCGGAACCTGTATCAAAAATGATCTGCCGGTAGAACTTTTACCCTATGATCTGAAGCTCAGAAATGAAACAGTAAATGACTGGAAATCTCTGGGGCTTTTTATTGAAAAATAGCCAGTCAGATGTCGGCTTGACCCTGTGAGGATGTCAGATTATAATAAAATAACAGGCATTTCCTGTACGTTTCAGAGGTATTGGAAATGACGGAAAGCCGGTCTTTGCCATAACAGCAGGGCCGGCAAAAATTGTATACAGGTACAGAAATACCTGAAAGAAAGGACGGGAAGCCATAAGTGCTTACCCTGGTAAAGAATTATGATATATATCAGTCATCTTCTGCCGGATCATGAGATGAACGAGATTATCGAGCAGACAGGAGTGGGAATCGAAAGTATTGAATTTTCGATAGCAGACAATCTGGATCATCTGAATGATTCCATTGGCAGCTACCGGGAACGGTTGAAATTTATGGACTGTCGGGGACTGACCCTGCATGGACCGTTTATGAATATCGATCCCGCGGCTTTTGACAGCGAAGTGCGTAAAATTACGATGATGCGTTTTCACCAGACTTATACAGCAGGTATGGAACTTGGGGCAAAAAAGATCATCTATCATACCTGCATGAACCCTTATGTCCACTATCTTCAGGGCTGGCCTGAGAGAGTTGCGGAGTTTTTCGGAGAATTTCTGGAAGAGCATAAAGAGCTGGAAGTTGTGATGGAGAATGTGTTTGACCCGCAGATCGATCCGGTTCTGGATGTTTATAAACTTCTTGGGGAAAAATATCCGAATTTCCATCTCTGTTTTGACATGGGGCACGCCCACTGTTATTCGAAGATCCCGGTTCTGGAATGGACAGAGAAGCTGGCGCCTTATGTGACCCATGTCCATGTTCACGACAACAATGGTGACCGGGATTCCCATGCAGCTCTCGGGGCCGGAAATATCCCTTATGAAAGAGTACTGGGACTGCTTCCGGAAACCAGGGAGCGGACGTGGACCATTGAGTGTTGCAGCAAAAAGGATGTTCTGCAGTCAATTCGTGTGCTTCATAACATCAGCAGGACACGGAAAAAAAATCTACAGCGATCCCGGGAATTATTTGACATAAAATTTCCAAACTGTTAGAATAACAGAAGAAACAACTGCATATTTCAGATGAGGTGAACTGCCACAGACAGTTCTTAAAGGAGGATTCCAGCGTGAGGTCTGAATCGCATCTCTGCCACGTCATTTACATTATTTTTTCGCAGAGGGGATAAGAGTATCTGAGATATTCAGCTAAAATTAAATACAACTAACCGATAGAAAATCAGTTCTCTCATTTCAGTGAGGGAACTTTTTTAGTGCGGAAATAAAAGGAAAGGAAAAAAAGAATGAAAAAAACAAAAAAAGGCTATGGAAAAAAGGCGCTTAGTGTGTCTTTGTCAATGGCGCTGATGCTGGGAGGAACTGCACCGGTACAGGCCGCAGATCTGTTTTCGGATCAGACCGCAGAAGAAAGTACTTCCATGGAGCTTTATCCGGAAGAAAACACTGCAGAAGAAAGTAATACCGCAGATTTTGCGGCAGATGAAACTGAGAATGGGGCAGAAGATTTTTCAGCAGGACAGGAAGATCAGGCGGATGAATTTTCGGCAGGAGATGAAGACAGCTCTAAGGCTGCTGTGGCAGAAGTACAGTCTGCTTCCCATGTGATAAGTACAGCAGCAGATCTTCCGACAGGAGGAATCGCGGAAGGCGAAACTTATGAACTTGCGGCAGATATCATTCTGACTTCCGGTCAGCAGATCAGCTCCATTGCAGGTACGCTGGATGGAAAAGGCCATGTGATCACTCTTGCGGATAAGCCGCTTGCAGATAAAGTTTCCGGAACGATCCAGAATCTTGGAGTTGCAGGAAGCAGCACACTGACGCTTTCAGACGGACAGGGCAGTGTGGCAAATACAGTAACAGGAACGATCCAGAATTGTTATTCTACAGTATCCTCCAATGCGGCAAGTGATTATATGGATACCATCGGAGGTTTTGTGGGAAATCTTCAGGGAACAGTAACCAACTGTTACTTTGCAGGAAATACAGATATGTTTGGTGGAGGAATCGCTGCTACAAATGGAGGTTCCTATAAGATCAGCCATACACTCTGGGCATCCGGTATGTCTGCGGTTGGTATGGGAAGAACCGATAATATTTCTGATGACAGCAAAACCAAAATGACTGCAGATCAGATCAAAGCCAGTGTGGATATCCTGAATACAGAGATCCCGTCTACAGGTTTCAGATGGGCACTTCCTTCTGATGGAAGCAACAACGGACTTCCGGTACTGACAGAAGGTTCCGGGACTCCGGCAGAAGTAAACTGGGACAGCCTGAAAGCTGCCATTGAATCTACAGAGAAACTTACAGAGTCTGACTACACAGAGACCAGCTGGAAAGCTGTTTCCGAGGCTCTTGCTGAGGCCAGGGAAATGCTGGATGCAGGTACAGCTTCCCAGTCAGAAGTAAACGCAGCTGCAAAGAAACTCAGCGATGCAGTGAACGCACTGAAGAAACAGAAACCGGAAGCGCCGGTAAAAATCCCGGAAGGTGTAACCGTTACACATATTACTTCTGCAGACCAGATCGAAAATATCTGGAGCGGTACAGAAGGTCAGTATTATGTGCTGGATAACGATATCACTCTTACAGGTGATTATATGAACTTCTGTGAATTTAATGGTGTGTTTGACGGCCAGGGTCATACTGTTACGCTGAAAGATTCCCAGGGACTTTTTACCAGAGTGGGAGAGAGCGGTGTTGTACAGAATACCGCATTTAAAGGAACGATCGGAAATGTATGGGAAAATACAGGTGCACTTGGCGGAAGCATCAAAGGTGCGGTACTGAACTGTTCTGTGGAAATTTCCGGAAGTTATGCCTGCGGTTTCGCGAAGAAATTATCAGGCGGAGTTATCGCAAACAGTATTTCTTTTGGCGAGAGCCCGAAAGGCGCGTTGTTTGCACAGTATGAAACTGCGGATGATCCAGGACTTGTAAAGAACTGTTACTGGACAGATACCCTGTCCATGCCGTCTGTACCGGAGGGAGTTCTGGTAAATTCCACATCCAGGGATGAGACAGAAATGAAGACGCTGGATCTGGTTGATGTCCTGAATAACGGACGTGGAGACAATGGTACAAAATGGGGACAGAGCAGTGAAGGATTCCCGTACTTTGGAGAAAACCAGTCCTATAAACCGGACACTGAAGTGTGGCCGGAACTTCCAGCAGAAAATCAGTATCAGGTAGAATTTTCTGCTTATAATGGAAGTGCAAAAGAAACCCTGACAGATTCCCGTCTGCAGGTATCTCCGGATTCTGTCAATGCATTTAAAGTTGCAGGTAGATTAAGCCTTAAGGATTATCAGGCACCGGAGGGTAGTCATCTGGAGTGGAACTGTACAGAGATGAAGCCGTCCGGAGCAATGGCAATGGACCTTTCTTCCGGAGATCTGTATGTATACAGAAACGGAAAAACACTTATCACAGCAACACAGATAAACAGTGACGGTTCCAGTAAAGTTGTTGCGTATGTTTCTGTGATCGCCACAACAAAGAAGATCGAAGCAGTCAGACTTCTTATTGACGGACAGGATATAACAAACGGAAGCTTTACGGTAGCAGGTTCCGAGACTAAGAAGATCCAGGTTCAGGGAAAATATACAGGGGAAGATGATTTCAGCGATATGGCTTTTTCAAGTTTCCTGTATAAAGCCGCTGACGGATCTGTGATCAGTAATGATGAAAGTTACAGTTCATTCTTCTTTCTGAAACCGGGAACTTCCTCTATCACCGTAAGCTCCAAGGCACAGCCGGATATCTCTGCAAAAGTAGATCTGACATCTACATATGTGCCGATCGAATCCATTGTACCGGGAATGTCCGGACAGCAGGTGATCCATGGAAGAAATGCAAACAGTGACGGTCAGGAAGAGGACGGCAGAGTTGCATTTAACCCGATTCCGGGAAGTGCTGTAGTAACTCCGACCAATGCAAGTTATGCATCTGACTGGACCATTACAAGCAGTGATGATACGATCGGATATTACAGCAACGGTTCCAAAGTATTTGTTCCGAAACAGTCCGGAAAAGTAACTTACACAGCAGAAATTAAAGATACAGATCCGGAAACAGGAAAGACACGTACCATTACCGGAACTTCTGAGGTTGAGTTTGTATATAAGAATCCACTGACTTCAGTCACTTCTCCTGTAACAGAGGTAACCGTAAGATCAGGAGAAAGTCAGGATATCGATCTGAGCTTTACCGGAGAGATTTCTGACCAGGGATACAACGTGACAGATCCATCCATGAAATGGACTTTTGACAAAAAAGGAGTTGTAGTCATTACAAAGAAAACAAGTGGCTACTGGAAACGTCAGGATGGAGCACCAGATACAAACAACTACTTTATCGGAACCGATTACAGGATCACGGGAATCGGCGAGGGAACGGTGATCGCTACCGGTACACCGGTTGACCAGACCAATTCTCCGGAACCTGTAAAGATCAGGCTCACAGTAACAAAAGGTGACGGACAGGATACAGACAACAAAAAACTTGCGTCTGAAGACGTTGAGAAAGCAGTTTCTTATCTTACAGACCTTCATCAGGAAAAAGGATATCAGTATGGAGATGAGTGGGTGGTATATGCTCTTCTCCGCAGCGGACAGACCATTGACCAGGATAAACTGGACGCATATTACGAGTCTGTATGTGCGACTGTAAAAGGCTGGAGTGCAGACCAGAAACCTACAGATATTGAGCGAGTGTCTCTTGCATTAACAGCTATGGGAAAAGACATCACAAATGTTGACGGTGTAAACCTTGCAGAGATGATCTACAATTCTGAAAAACTGAAAAATGGTTCCAATGAACTGATCTATGCATTGATCGCTCTGGATGCCGCAGATATCCAGATCCCGGGAAATGCGAAATGGAACCGTGCTTCCATCATCAGGGCACTTGGAGAATTCCAGAATCCGACAACCGGTGGAATCGGACTTACCGATGCAAAAGGAGGAAGCTCTGATATTACAGCCATGGCGCTTCAGGCCCTTGCTGTCTACAGAAACCATAATACAGCCGCAAAAAATATTTCAGACAAAGCACTCACTTACCTGGCAAATGCCATGGGAGATGATTTCGGATATGGTACCTGTGAAAGTACAGCCCAGGTTCTTCTGGCACTGACTTCTATGGGAATTGATCCGTTAAGCGATGATTTTGGTACTGTAAATATGAATATGATCACAAATCTGACTGGTTATATTCAGAGCGACAATGGTTTTTCACATTCCATGTCAATTTCAAAATCCAGCGAAATGTCTACAGTACAGGCACTTCAGGCACTGGATTCTTACAGACGTTTTGTAAATAAGGAGACAACATACTGGGATCTGAAAAATAAAGGAGAACATGCAAAACACAGCTGGGATGCAGGAACAGTAACAAAGAAATCCACCTGTAAGACAAAAGGAACAAAATCTTATACCTGTACCTGGTGCGGAGAGAAAAAGACCGAATCAACAGCTCTTGCAGCACATAAGTGGAGTTCCTGGAAGACAACGAAATCTGCAACTGTTTTTGCACCGAAACAGATCACAAGAACCTGTTCTGTATGTGCCAAAAAAGAAACAAAGAATTCAGGAAGCAAACTGAAACCAACGATCAAACTGAACGCATATGGAATTCGTCTGAATCCGGGAAAATCTACTAGCAAAGTGAAAGTCAGTGGTCTTGCAAAAGGAGATTCCGTGAAGTCCTGGAAATCCAGCAATACTGCAATTGTAAAAGTAGATAAAAAAGGTGTGATCACCGCACAGAAAAAGACAGGTACTGCTTATATCACAGTAACTCTGGCAAGCAAAAAAACAGCGAAACTGAAAGTCGTTGTACAGAAAGGAACAGTAAGAACTGCGGCCATAACCGGACTGCAGTCCAGAATAACCATCAGTAAAGGAAAGACAACGACCTTAAAGCCGATACGCAGACCAATAACATCTGCTGAAAAACTTACATACAGTTCCTCCAATAAGGCTGTTGCCACAGTAAGTTCCAAAGGTGTGGTCAGAGGTGTGAAAAAAGGAACTGCGGTAATTACAGTAAGATCCGGAAAAGTTTCTTACAAATGCCGTGTAACTGTAAAATAAATACTGATCATTATGAAATAACCCCGCCTATAACTCTGATTCACGGGATTGTCACAGAAAAAGAAGTGTGTTATAATTTCTGAACAGTTAAATATGGAGAAAAAACAATTACCGGTTTTAAGTTCTCTGCCACATCGGCAGGGCCAAGAGGGAACAGGGTGAGAATCCCAGGCAGTCGTGCTACTGTATTTGTTTAGATCTTTCTGTAACCATTGTACGGATCTGTATGAGAAGGGGAGGGATCGTGATTACATAAGCCAGGATACCTGCTTAAAGCTGCTACCAGTTATTACACGCAATGATAAATGGAGGGGGAGATTGTTTGGTTTTGTGTACCTATTTTTCGGGACACAGAAAGAAACATTTCCTGAATTCAGAGATATTGCGGTAGCAGATGGTATTGTTGAAAACATGATCATTATATACGGATGCGATATCTTTCAGGGTATTGCATCCGTTTTTTTGTTGAGAGGTTAAAAAATGCAGAAAACACTGGTGTGGCGTTCGCAGAAAGAAAGAGAAAAAACATTTGTAAGAGGATGTGCAGAGAAACACGGAGAGAGAATTCTTGTTATCGGACAGCCTTACAGCCGAATCGGAGACGAGGCACTGAAGAATAATATCCGGATCAGAGAAGTGAGCCTGGAAAACTGCGTCAGAGAGATTGGCAGAGAAAGTTTCGCCGGATGTACAAGGCTTCGAACAGTAAGATCAGAGAAAATAAAAGTTATAAAAAACAGAGCTTTTTCCGGTTGTGTAAACCTGAGAAGTTTTGAAATCCCGGCTACAACAGAATATATTGGAAAAGGGGTTTTGTACGGGTGTAAAAGACTGCAGAAGACAGTTTTTGAAGAGAATAAGAAAATCATCCGAATTCCGGCAGAAGCTTTTATGGAGTGCCAGGAACTTTCCGGAGTAGTGCTTCCGGAAATGATCACTGAGATTGGGCGAAGGGCATTTTATAAATGTGGGAATCTGACAGAGATAAAAATTCCTCAGTCTGTGGAGCGGATTGAAAGAGAGGCGTTTTATCAGACCGGACTGCAGAAGCTGGAACTTCCTCAAAAGCTGAAATTTATTGGAGAGAGCGCTTTTCTGAAGTGCAGAAATCTGGAATATGTCCGGGTTCCGGAATATGTGGAAACTGTGGAAAAATGGGCGTTTCACGGGTGCAGTATGTTGAAAACAGTGGAATTTTCCGGGGATCCAGAAGTGCTGGGAGAATGGATCATAAATAAAGGGACAAAGATCCTGTGCAGAAAAAATACCAGAGTCGATGACTATTGTAGGAAGTATGGATTTGCGGTAGAATATCTGTAAAAGCGACCATTTTTTGGTGGAAAGAGGAGAAGGATGAGGGAAAGAAAACCTGTGATCGGCGTTACCTGTAATTTTGACTACAGGGATGCTGTTGGAATGGTTTCGGGCATGGGGATCACCGGGCAGGACTGGGACTTTGTCAGCGGTGATTATGTGTATATCCTGGAGAAAGCCGGTGCGATTCCTGTGCTGATCCCGCAGTATGGAGATCTGGAGGCGGCGAAACCGTTCCTGGAACAGCTGGACGGAGTGCTGATCTCCGGCGGACATGATGTAGGGCCGGAGCGGTACGGGGCGTTTCCAAAAGGGTACTGCGGAACGATCATGCCCATGCGGGATGAGCAGGATATTGCGATTTCCAGATATTTTATGATGGAAAAGAAAAAGCCGATCCTCGGGATCTGCCGTGGCATTCAGATCATGAATGTGGCCTGCGGCGGAACCCTGTATCAGGATCTGGAAAAAGAAGGGGGTTTTGAACATCATTTCGGGGATAAGTACCCGAGAAATGTGGCGTGGCATAAAGTGAGCATTGCCAAAGACAGTATATTGGAAAAGACTTATGGGAACCGGGAGATCCGGGTGAATTCTTTTCATCATCAGGCGATAAAAGATGCCGGGGAGAATGTGAGGATCACAGCCTGGTCCGAGGACCGGGTGCCGGAAGCTATGGAACTTGAGGATCATCCATTTGCGGTGGCTGTGCAGTGGCATCCGGAGATGATGTATGATTCTTCGGAGCAGATGAAACTTTTACAGGCATTTGTGAAGGCAGCAGAGAAGGGGACAGAAGCATGAATATTTGTATATATGGAGCATCCAGCGCAGAACTGAAAAAGATTTATTATGAGAAAACAGAGGAATTGGGACGGCTGATAGGAAAACGTGGCCATGGCCTTGTTTTTGGCGGTGGAAAAGAAGGACTGATGGGTGCGGCGGCCCGTGGCGTTGACAGAGAGAAAGGTTATATCCTGGGGATCGCACCGCGATTTTTTGACAAGCCGGGAGTCCTGTATGAGCATTGTACAGAGTTTATTTTTACGGAAAATATGCGTGAGAGGAAGCACCTTTTGGAAAGCCGTTCCGATGCGACCATCGTGGTACCTGGTGGAATTGGTACGTATGAGGAGTTTTTTGAGATCCTGACACTGAAAAGTCTGGGACGGATCGACAGGCCGATCGTTCTTTATAATATCAACGGATATTATGACAGCATGAGGGCCCTTCTGGAGTATACGGCAGGGGAGAAATTCATGGCAAGAGATGTTGTGGATATGTGCCGGTTCATGAAAGATCCGGAGGAGATCCTGGATTATATTGAGAATTACCGGAATTATGGGGGAAAGTTATAAAAAGGGTTGTAAGGATAATAAAAATAAAGTCCGGGTTATAGGACAGATTGCAAAATACAACAGTCCCAAATATAGGACTGTAAAAACGAATGTGTTACAGAATAATATAAGAAAGTCTGTAGTAATTCCGGGAAGTTATATTCTGAACAGTCAGGTTTGATATAGTAATTGATGGAAATGCCATAGTCTGCAAGGGGATTTTTACAGGAGAAGGTATATTTTATGAGGAAGATTATGTTAAATGGCCGGTGGGAGCTGGCGGAAGCGGGGAAAGATACATTATGTGCAGTGCAGGTTCCGGGATCTGTACTTTCCGGACTTTACGGGGCCGGAAAGATTGAAGATCCTTTTTACCGCACCAATGAAGATGCCACGAGGGAACTGTTCTGGAAGGATTATGAATTTTGCAGAACGTTTGCGGTTACGGAGGATGTCCTTAATGAGAAGAAAGTGATCCTGGTATGCGAGGGACTGGACACACTTGCGGATATTTATATCAATGGAAAAAAAGCCGGATCTACAGATAATATGCACCGTACCTGGAAACTGGATGTGAAAGGATTTCTTCATTCCGGTGAGAACCAGATCCGGATCGTATTTCGGTCGGTGTTTAAGTATATCGAAGATTATGAGTATGAAGAGAATAAAGAGATCCATTATGTTCCCTGCGGCGGAATGAAAGGAAACCAGCTGATCCGTAAGGCACACTGCATGTTTGGATGGGACTGGGGCCCCCAGACGATTGATGCCGGAATCTTCCGTGATATTTATCTGGAAGCGTACAGTCATCCGAGGATTGAGGATGTGAAGATCACACAAAGGCATGGGGATAATGCTGTGGATGTGTGTACAACTGTAGCTGTGAGCGGCGATGCTGTGGATAAGTGTCAGGTGAGAGTGAGTATCCGGAAGGATATGACGAGTGTCCGTGGAAATGGACATGCGGTTCAGGAGACTGGAGACTTAGAGATATATGCAGATGGAGCTGTACTGTTGAACAGTAATTCTGTAACTCTGACGGGAAGAATCCACAACCCGAAACTCTGGTGGCCAAACGGCTACGGCGATCAGCCGTTATATAAAGTTAAGGTGGAACTTCTGGATGAGGATGGCGAAGTTCTGGAAACTATAACGAAGCGCATTGGTCTCCGTACTCTTACCATCAGCCAGGAAAAAGATCTCTGGGGAAAAGAGTTCGCGTTCTGTGTCAATGGCGTGAAGATTTTTGCCATGGGCGGAAATTATATTCCGGAGGACTGTATTTATTCCAGGATCACGCCGGAGCTTCAGGAGTACCTTCTGGAATCCTGTAAACGTGCCAATTTTAACTGCGTCCGTGTGTGGGGTGGCGGTTATTATCCTTCGGATCATTTCTATGATCTCTGTGACGAGATGGGGTTGATCGTATGGCAGGATCTGATGTTTGCTTGTAATGTTTATGATCTTACAGAAGAATTTGAAGAGAATATCACGAAGGAAATTACAGAAAATGTAAAACGTCTCCGTCATCATGCATCTCTGGGACTGTGGTGCGGAAATAACGAGATGGAATCTGCCTGGGATCACTGGCCGGAGGTGCAGAGTGAGTCGAAATATCTTCGTGCGGACTACATAAAAATGTTTGAGCATGTGGTGCCAAAAGCAGTGAAAGCGGCAGACAGCGAGACCTTTTTCTGGCAGTCTTCTCCGAGTTCCGGGGGTTGTTTTGATGAGCCGGATGATGAGAACCGGGGGGACTGTCACTACTGGGATGTATGGCATGGCCAGAAGCCTTTTACGGATTATCAGAAGCATTATTTCCGGTTCTGTTCGGAATTTGGTTTCCAGTCCTTCCCGTGTCTGAAAACAGTAGAGAGCTTTACGGAAGAAAAAGACCGGAATATTTTTTCCAGGGTGATGGAGAAACACCAGAAGAATCCGGCAGCCAACGGAAAGATCCTGTATTACCTTTCGGAGAATTTCCGTTATCCGGAGAATTTCCGAAAGCTTCTCTATGTGAGCCAGATCCTTCAGGGAATGGCCATGAAGTATGGCGTAGATCACTGGAGACGTCACAGAGGCCGCTGTATGGGAACTCTTTACTGGCAGATCAATGATAACTGGCCGGTGGCGTCCTGGGCAAGTATCGACTATTTTGGTCGCTGGAAGGCACTTCATTATATGGCAAAAAAATTCTATGGGCCACAGGCGGTGAGTATGTGCATGGATGGGGATA
>UMHV01014197.1_pt1 | contig 14487 bp, 10 predicted proteins | sample 1965621 | NCBI WGS metagenome assembly UMHV01 (sample SAMEA4836108, study PRJEB28245) | human gut metagenome | biome: gut microbiome; material: fecal sample | place: Denmark | collected 2008 | reverse complement strand
ATTCTTCATCAGATACCTGATTTTTTCCATGGTGTGTCCGTGCCGGAACAATGCCATCGCCAATGTCTGCAGCAGTTTTCGCCTTCCTGCACCGGAGAGTACGGAATCCTCACAGATCCTTTTGTTTTTTATATGAACTTCCGGCGGCACCCTTGAAATCATTTCCCCCTGTCCCAGCAGTACATACAGCGAAATTTCATATTTCTCTGTATCCAGATGGTTCAGAAGCTCCAGCAAAGCCGTTTCTGCTCCTGCACGGCCAAGCGTATTGATTACAAACAGTATTTTTTTCATAAGTCTCTTGCCTGCTTTCCTGTCAGACGTTCCAGCTCTTTTATGATTCTCTCATTCTCCTGGTTCAGCAGAGAAACCTGCATTGCCAGTTCCTGATTTTTCATCAGCAGAGAAGAAATCTGTATTGTCATCTGATACATGCCCCACACGACAAGGAACCCGGTAAGCAGCAGCACCGCCAGACTTCCCAGACTTAAGCGGCTGCTCCAGCCGGAGAACTTCGGAACCGCACCGCTTAAGATTGCCGCAAGGCCGAGCAGCTCCCAGGTAACCGCCAGATTTATCGTCAGTTTCTTTTTCGCATGCAGCACAAACGTCACTGCCATAATCCCAAGCCCTGCCAGGATCACACAAACCTTTATAATTGTCGCTGTACTCATCGTTTCATCTCATCCTTCTGTTTCTGCTCTTCTGCCCTCTGAAATACCAGACCGGATGGGCGCTTTCCTTTCCCGTGCCTGATCAGATTTCCGCGGCAGAAAACGTGCGCATCCATATTTTTTTCCACCCATCGCAGTCTCGCAAACGCCACGCTCCATCCTGCAAACGATCCTGCTATGACCCCAGCTCCATACCAGACGGCCGGCAGATGGGTAGCAATCAGGCTGCCGATCCAGGTAACAAGACAGAACACAATCGCCGTCAGGATTGCGCCGGTCAGGTCATCGAAATAATACAGAAAAATGATTTCCGCATACATAAGGAACAGAATAAAATATCCAACTGCAAGGGACGGATAAATTTTCATGGTCATGCCGGAAAAGCCTTCTTGCGGCAGGAAAATCACGCAAATCAGATATATCACAACGGAAATCATAAACTGAAGGCGTGCAAGCGTCATCAACTCACTGGAAAGCTGGCGGAACATACGCTTTTTTGCATTTTCGATATCGTCTCCCTTTCCGCCAATCACCGCCTCGGAATACAGCTTGTATTTCTCATGGAAACGCATTTCAACGCGCGCAATGAAAATAATCGATGCCGAGAGATTGGTAAACATGGCAAGGCAGGAAGCCATGTCATATGGCTGATTGCAGACAAAGCTCTTTACCAGCTCCATCCGCATATCGGTTGTCCAGAACACAAAGTTATGGATATACAGCCCCAGAATATACAGAAAATTCGAAAAAATCAGTTTCCAGTATTTTCTGAAATACTGCAGCACCGGCCGGTAGCGGTTACTGTTTTTGACAAAATACCGCCGGATCAGGGCGTTTTCCAGTGTTGCCGTCACAAAAAATCCAACCGTCAGGGAAAATAGCATGCTGCGCGTCGTCTCCCATTTCATGAGGAAATGCAGAATCAATGCCAGGACAAATGCAACCAGCATTCCAAAGAAGAAATACTGTGAAATCCTCTGATAATCCTTACAGATGGAAAGATAAATCATGGAATAGAAAACCAGCACCAGGCTGATATAGCCACAGAAACTGCAAAATACATACGCCGTTGACACCTTCCCGACAAAATGCTCCCACAGACAGAACGGAATGCCGACCAGACAGCTCAATCCGATATTCAGAAGCATTCCGATCTGATAGCACGGCAGGATGTCCTGATACCGTTCCTCGTAGATCACGTCGGACATATAACGGGACAGCACCGCATTAAACGGTGATGCCGTCAGTAACGCAAAAATAAAGATATAGAGAATCGTACAGGAAAACAGCTCACGCGTAGCATATCCGACACTGGAAAATTCGAGCAGCTCCTCCATTAAGATCAGATTGAAAATGACGACCATCATCGGCGCAATCGTTACAACGGTACTGTAGGAGAATCCAATCAAATTTGTCGTAATGGTATTTTTTTCAAAAATCCGATTCAGGCGAACGCCGATTCCTGCCATGCCATCTATCCCCTTTCCACCTTGCGGTGTTTATTTTATTTCTGTTTTTCCGGCAGCTTTACCGGTTCCTCCTGCCATTTCTGGCCCATCTGCTCCGCAAAATCGCGGTAAATCTCCCAGTACGTTTTCTGCATATATTCCACACGGTATTTCTGCATAACACGGCGGTATCCGATTTCTCCCATTTCGAGGCGTTTTTTCTCACCGGCCGCCATATCCAGCATTGCCTGTGCGATTTCTTCTATATTCATGATATGCGTAACTATTCCGGCTGCGCCGAAATCATCGCTCTCACCGTAGATCAGACCATAGCAATTTCCGACATCTGTCGCAATAACCGGCTTGTGTGCCGCATAGCTCTCCAGAATCGTCAGCGGCTGGCCTTCGCTGATGCTGGTCAAAATCGTCACATCCATTCTTCCCAGATAATCCCGGATATTGATTCTTCCGGTAAATACCACGTCCGGAACTTCCAGATCCGATACGAGCTGGAAGCATTCCTCGGCATACTCCCGGTCCTCCTCCCATGGTCCCATGATCCAGAGCTTCAGTCTTCTGTCGCGCTCTTTTGCAAAGGCAAATGCCTGGATCATCGTTTTCACATCCTTGATGGGTGTGACACGAAGAACTGCACCGATGTTCACCATTCCCGCATCCTCTTCGGTCTTTCCCGGGATATTCTGAAGATTTTCCACACGGATTCCATTCGGTGTGACCATCGTCTTTTCCACCGGACAGCCAAGCTCAACCTGCAGCTCCCGCGCGTGCTCAAACAGGGAGGTAATCAGAGTTCCCTCGTTGTACGCCAGCTTTGACATTTTCCGGAACTGGTCAATCCAGATATTTTTGTAGATTCCCGCAACCCACTTCGCTTTAATCAGCTCCTCCTCGCGTTCCCGGGTGTAAATACCGTGTTCCGAAATCAGGAGACGGCTTCCATAGAAATGCTTTGCCATGGCGCCAAGCACGCCGGCATAGCCGGTTGCAACGCAGTGATAAAGATCCGCCTTCGGAAGCTCGGTCTGCATTGTGAGAAACAGCGGCAGATAGATGGAGCGCATAGTCCATAAAAAGTCAGAGAAAACGATCTGGCTGTATTTCAGGTTGTAGCACTCTTTCACGGCATTCAGAAAATCCTCTCCCATCAGGAGCGCATTCAGGGAAACATCTTCTTTCCGGAACAGATCAAACAGGACATTCCACTCGATATCCTGATCAAGAAGCAGACTTCGAAGTGCCTGATACTGCTCTTTCCTCAGCCGATGTTTATGTCGTTTTTTACTTCCGCCCCAGTCCACATCGTCCAGATAGAGTTCATAGACGGCGGAGACATTTTGGGGCAGCTCATACGCATACTTTCCGCGCTGGGAACGGTTTGCCGCAATGGCGAGGATGATAAATTCTGTTTTTGGGAAAAGCTGGATCAGACTGTGTACCCAGCTGGAAACACCGCCTACCACAAAGGGATAGCAGCCCTCCGCTACCATACAGACTTTCATTCGTTTTTCACCCCCTCTTCATAGTAATACCGCCGGTCGGATGCACGAAGTGTAATCGTTACTTCACTCTTTTCCGCGCGGATCAGCCATGCAGAATCCTCCAGCTTTTCTGCCGTTCCGCCCGTGACCTTTTCAACTCTTTCATTGTGTGTCCGAATCACATAGTACGCAGTTTTCTCTGTTCCCGTGGTCTTTAAGGTGATGGTGTCGCCCTCTCTTTCGTCCTCGCAGCGTAAGTTCAGGAAGGTGCGGATTCTGGAATCGCAGGTGGAAACCGTGGTACCGTCAAATCCGGAAAATGGCTGCCAGTAGGTTCCGAGGTTGGAGGCAAATTCTTTGACGATTTTTTCCCAGCGGTCCTCCTCTGTTTTCGGATAAATCACTCTGCTTAAATCCAGCTCTACACTGGCATAGCCGAGCGCACTTTCAATACTCTTCATTTTCATCCAGGAACGATAGGTAAAACGTCCGGTATCTTCCGTGACAATTTTCTGCTGTGTCGTCTGTGCATCCAGGTAGCTGACCAGATCGCCAGCCGTATCTTTGCTCTTAACTACGGTGCGGACACTCCCAAGAGCAGACTGCTGTAAAGCTGTTTCCATCTCCTGTTCACTCAGGTTTCCACTGAAAAAGGAGGAAAAGTAAAAATCCGAAAGATTTTTCTGCATGAAGCTCTGATCTTCGTCTAATTTTTCCTTTACGGATGTTTCGGATTCTGTAAAACCGGAAAGTCCCATCTCGCCTTTTTCTTCGTTGAGCAGCTTCGCATAATAATGCAGCAGCTCGCCATCTGCTTCTGCCGGAGCATCATAATCCAGTTTTGGTGCCACCATACAGGTAAGACCAAAATGATTTTTTCTGTAGATTGCTGCAATCGATGGCCAGACAATATCGCGGTTAACATCTTTTGTTCCGTTTCCGTAAATCTCCTGCATTTTGTCCGTATTTTCCTCCGCAAGTGACGGAAAGTTCTGCACAACAAGATTCTGCGCATTTACAACCGGATAAATCAGATAATTTCTGGTTTCATACACCATTCCCGTCAGCAGTCCCAGCCCGGTTTCATCCTCCATATAATCTCCATTTACGGCAAATACACTGGCTGTCCCGAAATTTTTCCGCCAGATCACAACCGGATAATCCTGGGTTTTCAGCGTCTGATCCTCCGGAAAGCCTTTCATATAAGTTTTGGTTCCATCTCCAAGCTTAAACCATGGAAACGTAAGCTTAAGATCCTGCCTGTTTTCTTCTTCCTTATTTTCGGCCCGGTAAATATTTTCTCCGCCGAGCATCAGATTGTCATACAGATCCAACCCCGTTACGGTTGTAGAATCCTCTTTTACTTCTGCAATTCCAAGCAGCTCCCGCAGCTTCTGATTTTTCCGGATCACAGACACCTCCGGGAGATTTGCAAACACAACATGGATCCCCTCATCCACACTGTCCTGCAAATCTATGACATCCTTTAAGGCGGTCCAGTCGATGCTTTCTGAATTCACTACAATCATCTCCGGCTGCTTTGCACCTTTCTTCTCCATTGCCTGTTCATATTTGCGCATGGATGGATAAACTGCTGCTTCGTACTTCATATACCGGCACCATTCACAGACAACCGCCCCCACAGAATGCTCCTCGGCTTCTCCGATATAGACGATCGTTCCCCGGCTTCCTGTTATGTTTTTCTCGCCGGATGCGTCTTCTGTTCCAAATGCGCCGCTGCCATCTTCCAGATCTTCTTTCTCTGCCGCATACGCATTTTTTTCATAGTGGTTCAGTTTTTCCTTTGCCAGATTCAGACCCTGAAACAAAAAGAGGATGATTGCCATAAGCATTGTGATTGCTGCAAAAGTTCTGCGGGAAACCATTTTTTCTTCCTCCTTCTGTCATCAAGTCTTTTTTGTTGAAATTTCAGTTTTTTTCAGCCCTGTCTGTCTCTTTGTTTTTTCCTGTCTGCTCTATTTTGGCATTGGGTTGTTGTAGCCATAATCAATCGCAAGGTTGTATGAACTGTTAACGTTCTGCTGAAGGCGATAGCAGATAAAGCTGTCGGATTCATAGTAAACTTCCATTTCATTCGGGTAAAGCTCTTGGAACCTCTGTGCCCACTCATACATATGGCTCATCGTGATCCAGCGGGATTCCTTGGTATAAGGAAGAATTCCCGAGCCTCCCGGTACCGGTTCTTTGGCTCCTTCTTCAGTTACCTCCTCATGTCCTGTACTCCCATCCACACTTACTGGTATTTTTTCAATAAAAAAATACACACATTTCGTTGGTATTATAATCTCCGGATTCTGCCCCAGATCTTTCAATTGATTTAATAAGGTAATGGTCTCATAGTGATATCCATAAAATTCTGTCATGCGAAGCTCATCATTCGCTGAACAGATTGTCCATGTAAAATCTTTATTTTCCCGCAAGATATTGGTAACGCATACCATGGCTCCGTTATCTTCCAGCGCTCCGACTTTTACCGGCTCTCTTATAAGACCCTGCGATAAAACGACTGTTACAGCCATCACAAGTGTCAGGAGGGAAGCCATCTCGCCAATCCATCTTCGCTTCCACCGGCGTATCGCCAGATACACCACTGCATCTACGCCAAGCGCCCAGGCAAAGCAGATGGCATAGCAAAGGAAAATGCCGCAGCGATTGGCATCCATCAGCGCCGGAAGATGCAGCAGCGATGCACACTGCAAAGAACACATGCATAGCAGATAAACAGCCGCAGATAAAACAGCTCCCGCAAAATCGTTTTCCCGCAGCACTGTCAGGAGGATGCCAAGAAGCAGTAAAATTGCAATACCTCCCAGCGTAATTTCTGCGATATATGGTTTTACATTCATGACATTAACGCGGATGCTTTCCCGCACTGCCGATCCTTTTTCTTTGAGCCTCTCCGACAGCGGTTTCTGCTGCTTTTGTATTCTTTCTTCTGCCTCTTTTCGCAGCTCTTCTATCCGGGACTGGCTGAGCACAGAACCGGTTTCACCATTCTTGGTTGCGTTGCCGCTGCTTTCGCCGGCCGTCAGACTGTCGGATACACCGTCCTGTGATAAAGTACCTGCTGTGTCCGCATCCCCCTGCTTTTTATCACCGGTAATGACGTTCATTCCCCAGTACAGCGATCCCTGCAGCCCCTTTCCCATCGCAACGCCCGCCGCCATCGGCAGGACTGAGAGAAGGACGCTTAATATTCCCGTAATCAGGATTCTTCTGAAATAGTTCCACCGGAAAAAACGAAAGCAGAAGCCAACAGCAACGCCAATACAAAACAGGCCTGCAGCCATCGTACCGTAAAAATGAACGGTCAGCGTCAGCGAAAATCCAATCGCAAACTGTACCAGATACCAACGGCAGTTTCCGTTCCGTTCTTTTGCAAATTCCTGAAAAAAACGGATCGCCATACAGACAGAGGTCAGGACAAAAATCATACTGAACTCCTGCGGCAGTGCACTTTCAAAACGGGCGTACGTACTCTGGTTGAAGATATCCATCACATAAAACAGTATCCCGAAATACGGCGTAAACCTTCCCCTGCACACCATTTTCAGCGCCGCGACCAGAGCCAGATACACAAAATACGTCTGCACCACGCCAAAAATCCGAAGCAGCACATAGGTAGGAATTCCAAACACCATATGAAGATAATAAATCACAATATGGAGTCCATACGGATACACGCCCGCAACCCAGATATTATTCCGCTCAAGCTCATTGATCCAGTAATTGTGCACCGGAATATCACTTGCTTTGTAGCCGAACGTTTCCACCATATTCGGTCCGTACACATACGTGATCGCTGCAATTGCCGCCAGCAGCACTGCTATTTCCGGCAGCGCATGCAGCCATTGCTTTCGTTTTCCCCGAAAACACCGCTCGTAAACGGTTCTCCGAAGCTGCGCCAGAGATGTCTTTTTGCCCCGCTCTCCATCAAGCAATCGTTCGATCCGCACCAGCAGGCTCTCCATTGCTCCCGGGATCTGTTTTTTTCTTTTCCAGATCCAGATAAAAAGGAATGGCCCTGCAGTTCCGAGGAGCAGCGTCACACGGCTGCTGATCCGAAGAAACTGCAGCAGATAAACGAGATAAATGATATAAAAATTCCCTGCGAAGAAATAAGCGATCAGTTGTTCTGCAACGGAAAACCGATGAAACCTCTTCCCAAGGATCCGCCATGGAAGAAACAGGGTTACGATGCCATAGGCAGCAAAAATTTCCAGAAATTGTAAAATTGTCAGCCATCTCATGGACATCTCTTCGTCCCTCCTTTCGCGGAAATGATTTTTCAAACACGCTCTAACTGAAAATGCGGATCAGCTCCAGCGTTTCATTATCGATAATAACGTCCGATTGTTTCAGTTCCTGCATCACCTGAAAAAACTTTTCTCTTTCACCCATGGTAAAATACAGCTTTAACTGACACGTATACGCCTCCAGTGTATTTCCATGCTGCTGTACCAGACGCCGGCACCATTTTTCAGTTTCCGGAAATTTTTTCAGTTCCAGAAGTCTGAGGCAGAGCCCCTCATACTGTTTTACGAAGATCCGCTCTCTGTTTTTCCGATACAGCGATTCTGTGGCCTCCTCCAGCATCTTGACGTACTTCGTCTGCTCCAGAGTTGTAAAGACTTTCTGGCTTAAAACTCTGTTCATATAGTCGAGCATCATCTTCTCGTAATCCGTCTCTTCTTCGCCTTCCTGCTGCATCCCGGTATACATTTTCTGTACCTGTGAGCGGAACTTGTTCAATTCATCGCAGAGCACCGATGCGGCGTAATGCGATGTCTCGGAATCCTCGCTGTTCAGTGCCATAGTAATCGATTCCAGCGATTTTTGCAGATCGCCGCGGATCACATTCAGCATCAGCATACGCAGATTCCGTTTATCGCTGACGGCAAGTGCTTCCTCGAGCGGTGCTATGTTGCGCTCCCGCTCCTCATCCGCCTTCAGATGTGTCCGCACACGTTCCTTACCAAACACAACATCCTCCAGATCGACTGCCTGACGGAATACGGTTTTGAAAAGAAGATAACTGCACAGAAAAAACGCCGGACCGACGACCGGGCAGAGCACCATGACGATAAAACGGATCAAAAAGGCTCTCCGGTTATCGTATTGCACCTCTTCTCCCTGCTCTTGTTTCAAATCACACACCGGGACATAAACCAGAGCTCCGATCAGCAGATAGATCAGGGCGATCAGGGCATTGACGATCCACAGAACCACAAAAGTCAGGGTTTCATGGCTCATCACGCTGCCACCTCCCTGTTCACAAGGATACTTTTCAGACCCTCTTCCCCGAAGCGCAAGATCACACCTTTCGCATTTTCTTCATCGGTATTGGAAAGCAATACATGCAGCCCGCCATCCAGGATCCCGATATAATCCGTCTGACGCAGCTTCTGTTCCAGAATCTCACCTGCTTTTTTATAATCTTCGCTGCTGCACACAATCCGAACCAGTGAGCATTCTGTCAGACCGTTTCGCTTCGCCTCGAAAAATGCCGCTACCAGCTGCGTAAAGGCATCTTTTTCGAGAATTTTGCTGTTTTCCAGATACCTGTGTTCGTGCAGCGCTTCCAGATAGCGGTTTGCCCGCACCACTGCATTCTGGATCAGATAGCTGATGACCGTCAGACGGTTGGATTCCGCAAGATTCATGCGGTCCCACGGAAGTCCCCACAGCATCAGGATGATCTGCATCTCATCTTCTGCATAAATAGCCTGCGCCATCAGCGGATAGCGCTCATCCATCGTTTTGTTGATGTAAACGCGATGCTCTTTGAGGTCTTCATACATTGCCTCCATCTCAGGATAGCGGATGGAATTTCCCATTTTCCGCGCTGTCGGTGATGTGAACGAAAAGAGACGCGCATAGACGCGGTTGGCGACGGTATAAATTGCCACATCCTCTGTATTCATCAGCTTCGAAATCGTCTGCGCCGCATAGAAAAGCACCTCATAGGCGCCGTAGCGTTCCAGCGACGATGTGATTTCATAGATTTTTCCAAGACTGTCCTTCTGGTTGACAAGCTGCAGCTCAAAAAGCTGTTTCATGCGCACGTTGCTGTCATTGATCTCCGTCATATCGCCAAGCTGTCCGCGCAGATACCCGATCTCCTCTTCATCATCCTTTTTAATCTGGAGAATCTGATCCCGCATATAACCGACAACCATTCCCAGGATAAAAAGCTGTGCCATCCAGATGTAGGTACTGTAGTCCATCAGCACCTCCAGTCCGCTCTGATGGTACATCTGGCGGAAACAGTAGCCCACAGTCGCCAGCAGGGCCGAGAAAATCGCCTGCTGCTGACCATATACGATGGCAAACAGCAACACATAGAGAAGGTACGCATCCAGCTTTGAAAAATACTGGCTGCCGACTACACGGTTGTTGATCATAAAAAATGGGATAAAACAAATCAGATTTTCGATGTACGGAACCAGCATACGGAAAATCCGGCACAACAGACTCCATACCCGGTTTCCCCAACCCGCCCCCGCATCATCACGCTGCAGAAATGAGCTGCTGTGTTTTTGCATATATGTGACAACGGCTTTCACGCCCTTCTCATATGGGACAAAAATCCTTCCGTCAAACTCTTCCTGATACCGGCTGCCATCCAGCACAAGACGGAAACCTTCACCGACTGTATCGTCACGGATCTCCACGCCGTCTGCGTTCTGCCGGATCAGCTCCGCCAGATCCATCTGTGTGATCGCCTCGCCGGATGTGATATGGTACAGTGGATATTTGGGACTCTCCTCCATCATTGCGCGATAGGCAAACGCAACGGCATCATCCTGGTAAATCATGGAAAAAACAGTTCTGCTGTTGGCTGCGATCTGATTCGTCTTCAGCATTTCCAGTGTCATCCAAAAACACGGATTTCTGTCTGTTTTTCCTTTTCGCGGAATGCCGTACATATGGTCAAAACGAAGAATCCGCGTGTCCATCCCTCTGGTATCACGGTAGCTTCTGCAGATGTTTTCTCCCTGCAGAAGCGCCATTGCCTGAAAGCTTTTCGCGGATGCCGGTTCCGTTTCGTGAATATCACTGCTGTAGGAACGGCCATAAACTGCTTCAGACGACAAATAAATAAACCGGCCATCCTGCTTAAATGCATACGCCGACAGAATATTGGTCAGATCCGCCGTATAGCGGACAGACTCTTTTCTCGCATCACTCCAGTCATAATTTGTATCATAGGCGCCGAGAAAAAGCACGAGATCCGGATTGACGTTCGAGAATATTTCCTGCACACTCTCACTGTCATAAGGAAAATCGTAGCGTTCAAAGACACGGCGGTATTTTCCTCTTCTGTCCCGTTTTCCCGTTAACAGATACGTCTTATGTCCTTCTTTTTCCATCTTGGTAATCAGATCATCCATCAGTCTGCTCTCGCCACCGACCAAAAATACTATCATATACTATCCTCTTCGTTTTTGCAGATTACGAAAATGATTTTTCGTTTTTCAGGCACACTCCAGAACCCCACAATTTTGCAATGTCTGCAGCACGGCGTTTACATCCTCCTGCACGTCCTCCGCCGGCACATCATAAGCTTCTCCAAGCCGTCTGGCAATCTCCTCCTCAGACGCGGCATCACCTGTCTGTTCATAAATAAAAGCCGCAGTTTCACTTAGGGTAAGTACCCGATTCATTTTTTCTGTCGTTGTCCCATAAGGAATCAGAATATATTCATCTGCGAGTTGTCTGAGTACAAACTCACCTTTTCTGGTCATCTTTCTCTCCATTCACTTACGTTTTTCTTCCCGATGGTGGGAAAAGCCATCATTCCAGAACATTTCAAAATGACTATACCCTACACTTGTCTGAGTGTTTGATACAGCTGTTTATGAAATGCTGTACTAACAGATTTATTATAGCCCCAACTTATTTCATTGTAAACTTTATTTTATTTTTTATCGTTATCTGTAATATTTTTTTATTTTATCGCTCAAATTTCGGCATTTTTGTGGTATACTGAACCATATCTCTCTTTTCACAAAAAATCTTCAAAGGAGTCTCTCATGCAGCTGCTTGATACCGTTTATCTACAGATTCTGAAAAATTTATGCACCGATTCGTCTGAACCGATCCCACTCGATGGGGTGGATACCGCTGCTTTGTACCGTCTGGCAGAAAAACATTGTTCACTTCCTTTTCTTCTGCCTTATTTTGAACAGCAGCCATCGTTTTCCGGGATAAAACAGCAGACAAAACAGATGCTGCTCTCCTATTATCAGCTGGAACATTTCACACGCCTTACTTTTTCGCTCCTCCTTGCAGAGAAGATTCCCTGTTTCCTCTTAAAGGGTATGAGCCTCGCTGCCAATTATCCTGTTCCCGAATACCGAAAATTGGGAGATCTGGACCTTTATATTCCCGAAAAAGAGGCTTTTTCCCGTGCCTGTCGTATTCTCGAGACGAATGGATACACAGAGGAGCCGGAAGACAGTGATCATCATGTTACCTACCGCTTTACCTTTCCGGAAACCGGCCGTTCCTTTACCCTGGAACTCCATTACCGTATCGTTGGCATCTATCAGTTTGCCCGTGCCAACGAGCTGATAGATGAGATCTTCTCCCCGGATCATCTGAAGCCGTCTTTCGTGGAACTTTACGGTCAAACCTATCCTGTTCTTCCGCCCACGGAAAATGTATTTTATATGCTGCACCATATGCTCAAACACTATCTCTACAGTGGTTTCGGCAGCCGTCTGCTCTGCGATTTTACCTTGTATCTGAAGCAGTATGCATCTGAGATTGATTTTGAGAAAATCCACTCCTGGTGCCGGGAATCAAAAATTTTTCATCTTTATGAGCTGATTCTCGGATCCTGCCATCTTTATTTCGGTCTTTCCGCTTCGATTGACCCGCAGATTCGTTCTTCTGCTGCTGACTGTGCTGCCTTTCTGGAACAAATTCTCGCAGACGGCGACTTTGGCAGTGACACGGAGCGGAAAATCGTAAGCCGCGGCTCTTACCGGCACGCCGGTGTCCGTGCCTGGTTCCACGAAGGGCATGTTCAGATGAAGCTTCGATTTTCCAAGCTTCATAAATGTGTGTTGCTCTGGCCGGTATTTTGGGGAATCACTTTTTTCTGTTTTCTCTCCAATACCTACCGCGTCCGCCATACAACACTGCGTCAGACATTAGCAGACTTCCGCGCCGATAACCAGAAAACCAAGCTGTTGAAAATTTTTGAAAATAACGATGTCCCGTAACTGGAAATCCAACAACATTTCCTGTAAAACTCCATAAGGATAGTCTGCACTTTTTGACTATCCGGTAGTATTTGTTTCAGAGTAAAAAAAGAGTAAGTGAACGTCTCCCCTTGTTCACTTACTCTTTTTTCTATACCGTCGATTCCATCTCATTTTTCATGACTTTGAACCGATCACAATCTATGGAAATGCATGCTCCCTCCGCCTATCCCCTTGCGAAGGTTCCACGCCTGTTTTTAATAAAAATGCTGATATCCGATCTGGATTCCGCTACCGTAGCCGCTGTTAAAATACAGGCATCCGCCAACCGGGCTCTCGCCGGAAAGTGCTGCCTGTGCAGCTGCATAACAGTCACTTCTTGCTCCGCGGGAAAGCACGCTCTGGAAGGTTCCGGTCGCAACCGGTGTAAACTGTCCACCCTGATAAATAACGCCGGAAACACTGTTCGGGAAGGAACCGCTGTTGACACGGTTTACTACAACCGCTCCGACTGCCACCATTCCTGTGTAGCTCTCGCCGCCTGCCTCGCACTCGATCAGTGCTGCAAGCATTGCCACATCATTGCTGTCTGCGGAAATTACCGATGCACTGCCTGCTGTGGAGGCTGCTGCTGCGCTGCTTGCCGCACAGGCCTGTGATGCCTGGTATTCCTCCATGGAAACAGCACCTTTTAACTCCTCTGAAAGTGTCACATAGTCTCCATGAACGTATGCGCTGCTTCCGCTGTACTGGATCTGATACCAGTCAGCCTCTTCGCCGAATACGCTGACTTCACCATTCTGTGTCAGTGTTCCAACCTGCGCGGAATCTGTGGATGCTGCCTCACGGACACGAAGGCTGTCCGCCTGAACAACTCCGATGATACCGCACATATTGCGGTAATGTGCTTTTGCCTCTTCCCCAAATACCAGATATTCATTCTTTATGTAGCCTTCTACACCATTGGAAGAGATCTTGCTCCACTCGTCTCCTTTTTCTGTTACAGTAACCGCATAGCCCGGCATCAGAACTCCGACGATCTCGGAATCTGCGTTTGCCTCGCTGCGGATGTTGACATATCCTTCTACGTTTGCTGCAGCCATTGTGCTCCAGTCTGTTTTATTTAAAATGGTTTCTTCCTTTGTCTCTGCTTTTACGGGTGCAGCCATGATGACAGTCAGTGTGAGCACGCTCCCCAGGATGCCCGGCACATAACTTTTTTTGAATGTCATACTTACCTCCTGAACAATTATTACGTTTTTGTTACATCTTGTTACAAACCGATTCTACCAGTGTTACATCTTTTTGTCAACTAGAATATTTCGACAACATTCCTGTCTTTTCCCATCGTTTTTTTCATAGAACCCACAATTTTTCACCACTTTTCCGCTTTTTTGACGAATTGGATCGGTTTTTATTCCCACTTTTTCTTCTGCATGCGGCCTGCCTGGAATACTTTTCCGTGTCTTGTTTCCTTCTTTTTATTTTGCTTTTGTTTCACATTCTGCCCTTTCTGCCCTCTTTTTCCGCAAATATTTTTTAAGAAATTGTGACAGTTCTTTTTCTATTTTTCGACATGCATTACAAACCTTTTCCACTTTTGACGCATTTTCAAATTTTCTTTTAACTTTTT
>UMHV01036139.1_pt1 | contig 14556 bp, 12 predicted proteins | sample 1965621 | NCBI WGS metagenome assembly UMHV01 (sample SAMEA4836108, study PRJEB28245) | human gut metagenome | biome: gut microbiome; material: fecal sample | place: Denmark | collected 2008 | reverse complement strand
TGTACATTTGCACCGTTTTCGGCTTTTCCGCCGTCCACTTCCAAATACTGTCCGCTGCCGACATTCTGGAAGTGATATTTTACACTGGTGTCCATCACTGCACCAGTCGGACGGGTCGGAGTTGGTGGTTCAATTGGTTCAACTGTTCCGCCATTTCCATTGACTTGTACCACTGGTCTTGCCGGAATCGGCTGGCCAGAGCCTAAATAGAAGCTAGCATGCGGCGGCTGATTATAGGAAATATTCTGTCCGGCAACCTGATTGCGGTACTGCGGGTCTTGCATCAAAGTTGTAATCCGGCTGCCTGTGGTATACGGTGTGCAGTAAATCCGAATCGACTTGCTGTCAGCTGCCCGTACAATCAATTCTTCTCGCCAGTCCCCGAAAATATCAGCGGACAGACAAGGCGTTCCCTTGGTGGTATTGCAAGTATAATATCCATCTGTGGTCAGTAAGGTGGTCAGCTTGCCGTCTGCTCCCATCTTGCTGATGGTTGCCGGAGAATCGGTATAACCATCCAGAATTTCCCGTTCAAAATCCCCGTCCCAGTAACTCAAAAAGTTAACGGCTGGTCGGCGACAGTTCAAGGTATTTCCGTTGCCATCAAATACATCATTGCCCAGTCCCCAAAATTCTGCACCGTTATTGCCAGCCCAGATATTATCTGCACAGCAACGTCCGGTATCGCCTGTTCCGTTTTTATGGAAAATGATTTCGCCAGTTTTGGCATCCGCCAGTGTCACCCCATATGGTTTATCTTCGTGACACATCCAGACTTCCAGTCCTGGGCGTTCCGGCAACAAATCCCCAACGTGCAGAGCATCGCCGTGTCCTTTATTCAAGCACCATAATACTTTTCCGTTATCATCCAGACAGGTCGAACCCAATATGATTTCCTGCTTGCCATCCCCGTCTACATCGGCTGGCATACAGTTGTGGTTGCCATCGCCATAGCCCGGTTTGCTGGAATCGTTTCCCGTGTCGAACTTCCACCGCTGCACCAGCTTCTTATCCACAACATCATAGGCTGTTGCAGTCATTCGGGTATAGTAACCTCGAATGGTCACTGCACTGGGATGCACGCCGTCCAGATAGGCAACCGACCCTAAGAAACGGTCAACCCGGTTGCCGTATTTATCGCCCCATTTGGAAACTGTTCCACGGTCGGGCACATAGTTGATGGTATCCAATGCCGCACCCGTTCTGCCATCAAATAAGGTGTAATATTCTGGGCCACTCAAAATATAGCCGCTGGAATTGCGGTAATCTTTTGAGCCGTCCCCGATGGTTTTTCCGGTTCCATCTACTGTTCCATCGGCGGTTTTACAGGTCATTTCTGCATAGCCGTCCCCGTCAAAGTCTGCCACTAAAAATTGTGTATAATGTGCTCCGGCACGGATATTTTTTCCCATATCAATCCGCCAGAGTTTTTCTCCGGTCAGCTTATAGCAATCAATATAGACATTTCCAGTCTTGCCCTTCTGGGAATTGTCCTTGGAATTGGATGGATCCCACTTTACAAACAACTCATACACACCATCCCCGTCTACATCGCCCACGCTGCAATCATTCGGGCTGTATGTACAATCTGAGGCAGTCGGCACATCCATCGGAATCTGAAAATAATCCGTTCCGGAAATCAGACTGCAAGTGCTAGTCGTCTGCACTGTTCCATTGACAAGGGAATCCACCCGATAACGAGCAGATGCTGAACCGCTTTCATCATAGAAACAGGTTGCCTCATCGCCTTTGCTGGTCATCAGCAGTTGGTCATCTCGATAGAGCCGGAATTCTGTTCCGGTCGGGTCGCTCGCAAGAAACCGCCAGCTGACCAACATGCCATTGCCACTTTTGATTGCAACAATGCCTCGGTCGAGATTTTCCACTACGGGTGCAGCTGCGGCAGCTGCCGAAATAGTGGTAATGGATGAAACAGCAGAAAGCGGCAGGGCTGTCAGAGAAAGCACCGCTGCAGAAAGCATTGCCCATCCGTGTCGGAATGAAATCTTCATACAAAACGCTCCTTTTCATTTTGTTTGCACTTTTTTACGCTGGCAGGTGTGCCAACGTCCCCAGTTTTCATGATAGCGTATTTTTGTGCGGAATGCTTTCCTTTTTTGGCTCTTTTCTGTGATAATTTTGTGAATTTCAATAAAAAATCATCAACAAAGGGGAAAATGTATAGAGAAAACGAGAAATTTGTCGATTTTTCGGGGTGAGCATTCTGCACAAAAAGAACGGTGAAAATTTGGAACAATTGTTGGTTGACAAACGGTATTATACTGCGTATAATATAGGATAGTGAACGATATTATTCACCGTTTCACAAAAACAAGGGAAAGCAGGGGAAATAAAAAGATGTGAAGTTGGTTGCAGGATACGAGCCGCAGGCAACTGAAAAGTTTTTCGGTGCAGCAGTTTTTCAAAAATGCTGCCGAGGTGTGGGCGAGCAGCCCACATTTGCGGAGCAAATAACAGAACTGAACAAGGAAATCAAACAAAAATCTAAGAGAACATCGAAAGAATCGCAATTGCCTTCAAAATCGAAAGGTTGTAATGAAAGACAAGGTTTCAGGGGCAATTGCGATTCCCAAGGCAAGCAGCCTTGCCGAACCGTACGCAATTGGTTTTCCTAAGAAAGCGGAAAACAAAGCAGGAGGTATCAAATAAACGATGCATGCGAAAATATCAAATAAACCTTATCAAATTCTCAACCGTGATATAATAAAGTATATTGCAATGTTTACGATGCTTCTCAACCATATTGCGACTATTTTTTTATCATCCGGCACATGGCTATGTGAATCTTTCCTTGCTATTGGATACTTTACCGCAATTACCATGACTTATTTTTTGGTCGAGGGTTATCACTACACACATTCAAAGAAAATATACATATTACGATTATTTGTATTTGCTCTAATTTCGGAGATTCCATACTGTTTCGCTTTTACCATAAATGGTATAATCGAATTTTATGGTTTCAATATGCTGTTTACACTTTGTATTTGCTTTGGAATTTTATATATTCTTGATACAATAAAAAACAGATTTGCAAAAGTATGTCTGATAATTCTTGCAGTTATCATCAGCCTTTTTTGTGATTGGGCGTTACTTGCACCGATATTTACGCTGCTATTTGTTTGGGCAAATAATTCTAAACACCGCACAAAGATTGCGTTCTGCCTTTCCATAGTGATTTTTGGGACATTTAATTTCTTGGGCGGGCTTGGAAGATTTCCTTTTTCTACAAATATATTGTATGCCCTGCTAAGTATCGTCGGAATGGGAATGGCTGCGGTTTGCATTGTATTCTTCTATAACGGCAAGCGTATAGAAAAGGGAAAAGTGTTCTCAAAATGGTTTTTCTATCTTTTTTATCCGGTTCATTTGCTCATCTTGGGCATTTTACGGCTTGTTTTTATCGGATAATTTAAAGCAGAATCGCTTCGCTGTCTGCCTGTGTGCTGTTCGCCGGTGTTGTGTTGTCCGAATTGCTTATGAATCTTTCTTAGATTGCAATTTACAGGAATTTTTTATGTTTTTAGAATGGCGAACAGCAAATTGCTTGTTTCTCTTAGATTTCAATACCATCTAATCAATACCTCTGTTAAGGGGGACAGCTTGTCCCCCTTAACAATCCCTCTCCGCCGAGCTGAGCCAGCTCGACCGCAGTTGCCTGCGGCTCGTATCCTGCAACCAACCACAAACCATCCCCATTGAAAGGAGTTGATTCCATGGCAGCTTTTTCTGTCAGTACTGCCTTACTGGATGCTGTGGTGCTCGCCTGCGTTGCACAGGGCGACACCTACGGCTATGAACTCACCCACCAAATCCAAAGCGTGTTCTCAATCTCAGAGTCCACACTCTATCCCGTTTTGCGGCGACTGCAAAAAAACGAATACCTACAAACCTATGACCAGCCCTATCAAGGGCGAAACCGCCGGTATTACCACATCACCGATGCCGGACGGACGGCTCTGGAAGCCTACTGCTCCGAATGGCAGCAGTACAAACAACAAGTTGACCAATTTTTAACCAAAAAGGAGGATGCGTGATGACTGAACAAGAATATCTCTCCCGTCTGGAACGTGCTCTGAAAGATGCACCCGAGGACGACCGCAACGAAGCGTTGGCATTTTATCACGGTTATTTTGAAGATGGCGGCATTCCCACCGATTCCCCCGAAGAAGCAGCTGACCGCCTGCTCCACGATGGAAAGCCCACCGTTCCGGGAAAAAAGAAAACCACTTTCGGCTGGAAGTTAACTGTTATCATCCTGACCTTTCCGTTCTGGATCGGCATTCTGGCGGCATGGTTCGCCCTGCTCGTCACCGCTTGGGTCGTGCTGGCAGTGTTCCCAATTGCCTTGGCAGCCGGCAGCATTGGTTCGCTGATTGGCGGCATCGGCTACTTTTCCATCTATTATCCCATCGGATTACAGGGAATTGGCTGGGCACTCGCTGGCGGTGGTTTAACCATGCTTTGTTGGAAGCCCTGCCTGCTCGCCATCATTGGACTTTGGAACGTACACAAATTATTGTGGCAGAAATTCCGCCGCTGGATGAAGAAGGAGGTTGCTTATGAAACCGTTCAGTAAATGTTATTATCTCAACGCCTGCGGGCTGTTGCTTGCTGGGCTGATTGTAACAGGAATCAGCGTGGGGGCTGGTGCTTGGAACGCTGAAAAATACGGCGAAGCCCTAAACCTCAAAGACCGCTACTTTGAAGTGACCGAACCATTCACCAGCATGCAGCTGATTTCCAACACTGCAAATATAGTTGTAAAGGCAACCGATACGGACACTTGCACCGTAACCGCCACTAATATGCCGGAAAACACCATCAAAGTCACCGTTGAAGACGGCAAGCTTTGCATCAACGCTGTTCCGGAACACCGCAAATGGTATCAGTATTTTCAAATGGGTGTCAATTCTCCCACTTCCACCATTACGCTTTCCTTGCCGATGAATGTCTATGAACAAGTGGAACTGCAAAACGACATCGGAAACCTGACGTTGCAGAACGTCCACGCTGACCGCATCTCTTTAAAAAGTGACACTGGAGATATGGATTTACAATCCATCACCGGAAAGAGCTGCTCCATCACAAACAATATTGGCAGCCTTTCGCTTCAGGAAGTACAGATACGGGAACAAACCGATATTCAGCAGGATACTGGTGACTTGGAACTGAATGACTGCACGTTCCACGGCAGCAGTACCATTTCCACGCAAATTGGCAGTATGCACCTGTCTGACAGTGAATTTTCTGCGGCTACGATTGAAAGCGATACGGGCGACATCCGTCTGAAAGACTGCACGTTCTATCAAGTTTGCACCATCAAAAGTGATGTTGGCGATGTTAAAGGCTCAATCCTTGCCGATGTCAACAACACTTCCATTGATGCAGATACAGATGTTGGCTCGGTTTCGATTGATGGCAAAAAGAACGGCTATCAAGTCCCCAATGCCCTGAACGCCCTCACTATTCGGGTCGATACGGGCGATATTCGTCTTACTACCCAGCAACCGACTGCTTAAACAGCAAACACAGATAATAGAAAATTTGCCCCTCTCAGTCCCCCATTTTTTAAAAGTCCGCTGCGGATGCTGTGCCATTGTGCAATGTGACGGAAAATCATACTGAAATTTCTGCATCTATTTTTCAAAAAGCGGTTGCCATTTTATGAATCTTATGATATAATAAAACGGAACGGGCGTTTTGAGTCGGTAGATTGCCGGACGCTCCCGTCTGATTACGAATCATAGAAAGGAATCTGTTATGAAATTTGGACACTTCGACGACGTGAATAAGGAATACGTCATCCAGAATCCGAAGACCCCGTACCCGTGGATCAACTACCTCGGCACACAGGCGTTCTTCTCCCTCATCTCCAACACCGCCGGCGGCTATCACTTCTATAAAGATGCTCGTCTCCGCAGAATCACCAGATACCGTTACAACAACGTTCCGGTTGATATGGGCGGACGTTACTTCTACATCAAGGACAACGATACCATCTGGTCTCCGGGCTGGGCTCCGGTAAAAACCGAACTGGACAGCTATGAATGCCGTCACGGTATGGGTTATACCGTCATCACTGGTAAGAAAAACGGTCTGTCCGCAGAAGTTACGTTCTTCGTTCCACAGGATTACAACGGCGAAATTCAGAGCGTTGTTCTCAAGAACGAAAGCAACGAAGCAAAGACTTTCAAGCTGTTCTCTTTCGTAGAATGGTGTCTGTGGAATGCACAGGATGACTCCACCAACTTCCAGCGGAACTTCAACACTGGTGAAGTTGAAATTGTGGATTCTACCATCTTCCACAAGACCGAATACAAGGAAAGAAGAAACCACTTTGCGTTCTACACCGTAAATGATACCATTGACGGTTATGATACTGACAGAGAATCCTTCCTGGGTCTGTACAACGGCTTTGAAAATCCGCAGGTTGTTGCAGCTGGTAAGGCTTCCAACTCTGTTGCAGACGGCTGGTCTCCGATCGCTTCCCACTACAAGGAAATCACCTTGCAGCCGGGCGAATCCAAGCAGCTGGTCTTCATCCTGGGTTATGTTGAAAATCCAGTAGAAGAAAAGTTCAATGCAGATGGTTCTATGAACAAGTCCAGAGCATATGCAATGATGGAACAGTACAACACACCGGAAAAGGTGGCTGCTGGTCTGGCTGCTCTGAAGGAAATGTGGAACAACCTGCTGTCTAAGTATACCGTAAAGACTCCGGATGACAAGATGAACCGTATGGTCAACATCTGGAATCAGTATCAGTGCATGGTTACCTTTAACATGTCCCGTTCTGCTTCTTACTTTGAAAGCGGTATCGGCCGTGGTATGGGCTTCCGTGACTCCAACCAGGACTTGCTGGGCTTCGTTCACCAGATTCCAGACCGTGCAAGAGAACGTCTGATTGACCTCGCTTCCACGCAGTTTGAAGATGGCGGATGCTATCACCAGTATCAGCCGCTCACCAAGAAGGGCAACAACGAAATCGGCGGCGACTTCTCCGATGACCCGCTGTGGATGATTCTGTCTGTTGCAGCTTACATCAAGGAATCCGGCGACTACAGCATTCTGGATGCAAAGGTTCCGTATGACAACGATGAAAACAAGGCAAAGACCATGATGGATCACCTCGAAAAGAGCTTCTATCATGTATTTGAAAATGTTGGCCCGCACGGCCTGCCGCTGGCAATGCGTGCAGACTGGAACGACTGCATCAACCTGTCCTGCTTCTCTTCTGAACCGGGCGAATCCTTCCAGACTTCTACTTCTCCGAAGTATGGCGATGACAAGTATTCCAAGATTGCAGAATCTGTTATGGTTGCTGCTCTGTTCACCTATGCAGGTCCGGAATACGTTGCAATGTGCCGTCTGAAGGGCGACGATGCAGCTGCTGACAAGGCTCAGGCTGCTGTTGACAAGATGAAGGACAACATCATGAAGTACGGCTGGGACGGCGAATGGTTCCTGCGTGCATATGATGACTTCGGCAAGAAGATGGGCTCTCACGAATGTGAAGAAGGCAAGATCTTCATCGAACCGCAGGGCTTCGCTGTTATGGGCGGCTGCGGTAAGGAAACTGGTGCAGACCTGAAGGCTCTGGAAAGCGTTGACAAGTGGCTGAACTCTGAACACGGTCTGAGCCTGAACCAGCCGGCATTCACTAAGTATTACATTGAATACGGTGAAATTTCTACTTATCCGGCAGGTTACAAGGAAAATGCTGGTATCTTCTGCCACAACAATGCATGGATTATCTGTGCAGAAGCATTTGTTGGCCACGGCGACAAGGCATTTGAATACTACAGCAAGATTGCTCCGGCTTACAGAGAAGAAAAGTACTCTGACCTGCACAGAACCGAACCGTATGTATACGCACAGATGATTGCTGGTAAGGATGCAAAGCGGCACGGCGAAGCAAAGAACAGCTGGCTAACTGGTACAGCAGCATGGAACTTTGTTGCAGTTTCTCAGTACATTCTGGGTATTATTCCGGATTGGAACGGTCTGAAGGTTGACCCGTCTATTCCGCACGAATGGGATGGTTTCACTGTTTCCAGACAGTTCCGTGGCAACACTTACGAAATCACAGTCAAGAACCCGAAGCACATCTGCAAGGGTGTTCAGTCTGTTACCGTTGATGGTAAGCAGATTGAAGGAAATGTTCTGCCGGTATTTGACGGCGGCGTTCACACTGTTGAAGTGGTTATGGGCTAAGCAATTGTTGCGAATTTCCGATTGATAAAAAGAAGAACCCGATTCATCCGCACTGGAATGGTGTGGATGAGTCGGGTTTTTATATTGGTTGCAAGAACCGAGCCGCAGGCAACTGCGGTCAAGCTGGCTCAGCTTGGCGAGGGGTGCAGGGGACAGCTGTCCCCTGCAAAGAACAGAACGATAAGAGATATTGGAATCTAAAAAGAATTGGTAAAAATGCTGTTCGCCATTTTAAAAGCAAAAGTACTTCATAGAAACTGTAATCGAAGAGAGATGCAAAACCAATTCGGACAACGCAACCACCGGCGAACAGCACAGAGGCAGACAGCAAAGCGATTCTGCCGAACCATACGCAAGTGGTTTTCCTAAGAGCAACTTCTCTTAGAGAAACCACCTGAATCCGGTTCGGCAAGGCTGGGGCACATCCCCAGCTTGCCTTGGGAATCGCAATTGCCCCTGAAACCTTGTCCCATATTTACAACCTTCTCATTTTCAAGGCAATTGCGATTCTTTCGATACTCTCTTAGATTTTCGTTTTCTTTTATTGTGCAGTTTTGTTATTTGCTTCGCAAATGTGGGCTACTCGCCCACACCTCGCCAACATTTTTGAAAAATTGTTGGATCAAAAAACTTTTATTTGCCTGCGGCTCGTATTTTGCAACCACTTCCAGCTTCACCGAAAAACTTTCCTTTCTGTGCTTTCCTGCCGCTTTCCGCCTTTCCACCGCATTTCTTGTTCCCATCGCACGCTTCCTGCACCTTTTCGTCAAATGCTTCCGCTCTCTACCCACTTTTCATCGCAAAATATCTGATAAATCCCCTGCGTTTTTCCTCGAAATTGCTCCTTTCCAAGCGAATTTTTGCGACATTTCAGAGGCAATCATGATTTTTGCTGAAATATTAAGAAAATATTTTGTTGAGATTTCGAAAGAATCGTGCTATAATGAAGACAATCAAAAGGAATCAAGAATGACCCATGAAAGGAAAGGAACTTCATGATGACAGGATTTTTAACCTCAACAAAAGAAAGACGGCAACGTCCCATTCTTGCCGTCCGCATCAGTGACATCCTCTGTCAACCAGACAATCAGCAAGACCCAAAAACATTACAGGCTCTTGCAAACCGCATTACACAGACTGGCATTCTCCAGCCGTTCCCCGTTCGGAAAAACGCAGACCAACGGTATGAACTGGTATCCGGCAGCGAACAGTTTCAAGCTGCAAAATTAGCAGGCTTGCAAATTGTTCCCTGTATTCTCTCGGACAATCATTCCCGCAATGCGGAAATTTTAGCACTGGTTGAACAAATCCAGCAACAAAACCTCTCGTTCTTCGAGGAAGCAAGTGCCATTGAACGGCTAATTTCCCACTACGGTATGACACAGGAAGATGCTGCTGCAAAGCTGGGCAAGGCACAAAGCACTATTGCAAATAAACTGCGGCTGCTCCGCCTGACAGAAACCGAACGGGACATCATCCTGCAATATAACTTGACGGAACGTCATGCTCGGGCTTTACTCCGCCTGCGAGCACCGGAAGAACGCCTTCAGATTCTCGATAAAGTGATTAAGCAGAACCTGAACGTGGAAAAAACAGAGGCTGCGGTCGAAGAAAAAATTGGACAGCATCCCTCCAGAGAACCATATCGGAAACGGAACACCGTCTTTCAGAATGTTCGGGCATTCGCCCACACCATTCATCAGGCAGTCGAAACCATGCAGGCTGCTGGCATCTCTGCTGATGCACAAAAATTGCAATCTGATACGCACATCGAATACCGGATTCGGATTCCTGTTCCGCAGCAGAATGTACATAGCGAACAACCGCCACGCAATCGGCTGCCGCTCTCTTAATTTTATTTTGCTAAATTCAACATGATTCCACGACTGCAATCTATCAACACGGGGCGATTCCCCTGACAAGAAAAGAGACAATCCTGCAAAACGAGTTTTTCCTTTCTCCGGCAAAAAAGAAAGAAATCGCCGGAATCCAGACACCCTCCTCCATTTTCTATCTTATGAAAAACCGACCGCTTCCAGCTGCGTGGAAACGGTCGGTTTTCTTATGATGATTGATTTTTCCAACTATTTTTATGGCTTCTTTTCCAGCAAATCATACACCGTGTAGACTGGTGCAGTTGTTCGCTTCCGGCAAGCCGCTGCAATGGTATCCGGTGACATAACATCTGCCACCAAAACTGCATCTGTTTCCGGATATTGTTCTGCGGAACGAGAAAGCAATGTAAATGGCTGCGGAAAATCTTTCATTTTTTTCTGTTCGCTCTTCGGCAAGTTCTCTACGATAAACCGCACATGAATGCCAGCTTCCTCCAAAATTGGACGCAGATACAAGGTAATGCGATTCTGGGCATACAAGCCAATCGTTCGGATTTGCTTTTTATAGCAGAACCGCACAACATCCGCATGCTGTTCCAGATATAGGCGGAAAAAGTCTGCATACTTCAAAAAGCGATCTCGTTCTGCTTGCAGTTGATTTTTCTTCACATCCACCGCCGCAAACGATTCTTCAATATATCCTGCATAGGTTTCTGTATACTGCATCGTGCAGGCATCACAAAGTGCCTGAATCTGTTGCTGTTCGGTTTCCCGTGGGAGTCCCTTCCGAATCGTTTCAACTGCTTGAAAACAATACTCGTAATATTCCCGTGTATAATGCAATCCGCTTACACCCAACCGATGCTCAGTTTCTGCCAGCACTTGCTTCGGAAACGGAATTAGATGTGCCTGTGGCAATAACTCCCGTAAAATTCCAAACACTTTCTGCATTCTCCGGTTTCCATCCCGATAAATCTTCTGCGAAGTCGATGAAAAGGATTTCACATGATTCGCATGGTCAATCTGCAAAAAGACATGCCGGGTTTCTACCAAAATGATTCGTTCTTCCGGGCAGAGCGTTTTGAGCTGATTTGCATAGACCTGCAACCGATGCCGCAGTTCTTCTTCTGACAGCGATTCAAACGAAAATACTTCTGCATCCAGCTGCGGAAGAATGCCCTGTTTTGCCATTGCTTCCAATGCAGGACGATGTTCTCCATGACAGATTAACTTCTGCCCGTTTACCTGCATCTGATAGGGCTGAAACCGAAACATGACTGTATCTACCAGCAAAAAATCCGCTGGGTCATTCAGATACTCCATAAAGCTGCGTTCGCAGTCCAGCCGCCGACAGCGGCGAAAGAAATTTGTCAGTCCGAATGGCTTTAAATCAAATGCTTCATAGGCTGCCCGGTCATAAATCGGAATGGGCGGCTGTTCCAATGCCAGCGGAGAGAAGAAGTTCACATACCGATTGATGCGGTAACCGCCATCTTTTTCTTTGCCGTATACGCCCTGATAATAGAACGTATCTCGCAAAATACAAGAGCCGCAGATATTCACAACGGGCTGCTGTTTGTTTTCCATAAAAAAATCCTTTCTCATTGTTTCACGGGAAACAAATCTTCATCATTCCCCTTTTTCTGTCCCTTATTTCTGCTTCGGACGGATGCAGTCGGTAAACATATATCGCTGAAGCGGTTCCGGAATCCGGATGCTGCCGTCTGGGTTCAGGTTGTTTTCCAAGAAAGCAATCAGCATTCTCGGCGGTGCAACAACGGTATTATTCAAGGTGTGTGCAAAGTACTTGCTGCCGTCTGCTGCCTTGACTCGAATGCCCAGCCGTCTTGCCTGAGCATCGCCCAGATTGGAGCAGCTGCCGACTTCAAAATACTTCTTCTGTCTTGGCGACCATGCTTCTACGTCAATGCTCTTCACCTTGAGGTCTGCCAAGTCGCCAGAGCAGCATTCCAGTGTCCGAACTGGAATATCCATGCTGCGGAACAGTTCTACCGTATAGCTGTACAGCTTGTGGAACCAGTCCATGCTTTCTTCCGGCTTGCAGACAACAATCATTTCCTGCTTTTCAAACTGGTGAATCCGGTAAACGCCCCGTTCTTCCAGACCGTGTGCACCCACTTCCTTCCGGAAGCATGGAGAATAGCTAGTCAGGGTCTGCGGCAGGTCGCCTTCCGGCAAAATGGTATCAATAAATTTCCCGATCATGGAGTGTTCGCTTGTACCGATCAGATAGAGGTCTTCACCTTCAATCTTGTACATCATGCCTTCCATTTCTGCAAAGCTCATAACGCCGGTAACAACGCTGCTCCGAATCATGAACGGCGGAATGTAATAGGTAAAGCCCTTGTTGATCATGAAATCCCGTGCATAGTTCAGAATGCAGGAATGCAGGCGGGCAATATCGCCGCACAGATAATAGAAACCATTACCGCTGGTCTTTCTAGCAGAATCAATGTCAATTCCGTTCAGGTTTTCCATGATGTCAACGTGATAAGGAATCGGGAAATCCGGAACAACCGGTTCGCCAAAGCGTTCTACTTCCACATTTTCGCTGTCGTCCTTGCCAATCGGAACGCTTTCATCAATGATGTTCGGGATAACGAGCATTCTCTTCCGAATTTCTGCTTCCAGTTCGGTTTCTTTCTGTTCGAGTTCGTCCAGCTTTGCACCGATGGCAGCCACTTCCTGCTTCACAGATTCTGCTTCGTCCTTTTTGCCCTGTCCCATCAATGCACCGATTTTCTTGCTGATGGTCTTTCTCTGGTTCCGGAGGTCGTCACAAGTCATCTTGGTTTCCCGGAACTGCTTGTCCAAATCCAGTACTTCATCTACCAGCGGCAGTTTTTCGTCCTGAAACTTCTTGCGGATGTTTTCCTTTACCAGTTCCGGATTTGTCCGGATTAATTTCATGTCAATCATGAGAATGTTCCTTTCTGTTTTTGAAAAAATAAGATTCTGTTTTCCCGGAAATCGGCAAAACAGAATGCATGGGTTTAATTTTGTGCTGTAACATCTTCCAGCACGATTTGCAGCGTACCTTCTCGCTGAAAACCTTCAAAGGTCAGAATCAGGGATTCTGTCAACCGATAATCGATTTCAAATCCTTCTCCATCTTCGTCTTCATAGAAATCAGCGAACGCTTCGGAAAACGGTGCAACCGTTGCTTTCTGAAACCGCAGCACCCGTTCGATTTCGCCCTGTAATTCTTCCATTGGGAGGTCGGAACGGGAAAGCAGGGTGGGAATCGCTGCATAGTGATTCTGTGCAATGGCTGTTACCACTGCCTGAATGGTTTGCAGGGCAGTTTGTTTTTCATCAGCTGCAAGCATCTGTCATTCTCCTTTGCTCAGAATTCCTGTTCTGCCAGCTCTGTGAGCTGTTTTGCCAGTGATGCAAGGTCTTCTTTGTTGTAAAATTCCAGCATCAGCGTACCTTTTTTTCTGCCATAGGTAACCGAAACTTTTCGCTGTAGTCGGTCGGTCAGTTCCAGTTCCATTTCTTTGTAGTACTGGTCAGTCGTCTTGCGTTTTTTCGCAGGCTTTTCTGCTTTTGCTGCCTGTTCGGCTGCCAGCTTTTCCACTGCCCGTACAGTCATGCCGTCCTCGGCACAGCGTCTTGCTGTTTCCAGCTGCAAATCTGGGTCAGAAATTGCCAGCAATGCCCGTGCATGTCCAGCAGTAATTTTTCCGCACTCCAGCAGTTCTTGCAGTGGTTGTGGCAGCTGCAACAGCCGCAGAGCATTTGCAACCGCACTACGGGAACGACCAATGGACTTGGAAACGGCTTCCTGTGTCATATCAAACTGATCCATCAAATCACGGAAACCAGCTGCTTCTTCGAGCGGTGTCAAGTCCTCTCGTACTAGGTTTTCAATCAATGCAATCTGCATGGTTTCCTTGTCGGAAAATTCCTTGATGATGACTGGCACTTCTTCCAGTCCCAGCAGATTTGCAGCTCGCCAACGCCGTTCTCCGGCAACAATCTGATAGGTCATCCCGTATGGACGAACCAAAATCGGCTGCAACATCCCATACTGTCGGATGGAATCCGCCAAAGCTGAGATGGCTTCTTCGCTGAATGTTTTTCTGGGCTGTTCTCGGTTCGGCTCAATTTCAGAGAGCCGCAGGGTTCGTTTTACTGGTACTTCTGCGGTGTTTTCGTCAAATAAAAAATCCAGACCGCTGCCCAGTCCGCCAATTGCCATAGATACCCGCCCCCTTTCTATGTAAATGATTTTGTGTGATGTTTCATGTGAAACAGTATGTGAATTGCTCTTAGAGATGCCATATTCCTAGGAAAAACGGTCTTTCTCGTCCGGCAAAAGGGGGTTCCACCCCTGCTTTTGCCTGCCTGCGTGCTGCAATTGCCCCGTTGCCTTGTCTGAATTTGCAACTTGCCTCATAAAACTAATCAAATTGCGAATGGGACAGTTTTCATAAATGCAATTGCAGCAGGAACAACA
>UMHV01021608.1_pt1 | contig 14651 bp, 15 predicted proteins | sample 1965621 | NCBI WGS metagenome assembly UMHV01 (sample SAMEA4836108, study PRJEB28245) | human gut metagenome | biome: gut microbiome; material: fecal sample | place: Denmark | collected 2008 | reverse complement strand
ATTGCCTATGTCATACAAAAGAACAGCAATCTTTAACTTATCAATCTCATCTTTTGACAGGTCAAATCTTTTTGCAAGCGATACCGCAGTCAAAAGCTTCGATTTTACAACCCCCTGGGAATGCAGAGGATTATATGTTAATGTCAAAATATCCGCTACAGAATAGAGAATTTCTTTTTGCGAACTGTTTGTTTTTAATTTTTCACACAGTTCATCAGCAAGGTCTTGAGGAATCGGCATATTATGTTTGGACAGAATATCAGTAAATGTATTGACTGCAATTTCCTGCCAGGATGTTTCATTTACCGGTTTTGCAAGCGTAACCCTGTTTCTGCCGTTTCTCTTAGACATATACATAGCCTGGTCAGTAAGCTCAAGGACTTCCTCAATATTATCTGAGTGCTCAAGAAACGATGCTACGCCAATACTTGCTGTTATATGTCCTATTGTTTCAAGTTCCATATCCTCAATAGCTTTTCTTATACGTTCTGCGGCTATCATAGCACCGTCAGAAGATACTCCGGGCAGGACAACGTTAAACTCTTCACCGCCCATTCGTGCAGCAGTATCAATTGCTCTTGCATTTGATTTCAAAACTTCCGCCACAGATTTTATTGCAACATCACCGAATATATGCCCGTATTTGTCATTAATCTGTTTAAGGAAATCCAAATCAATTCCGATTATACTGAAAGGCTGTCCGCTTCTGCGTGAACGTGTAACTTCTTTTGCAAGATATTCCTCAAAATATCTTCTGTTATAAAGCCCGGTAAGTCCGTCTGTTACTGCCTGCTGTTTAACCTCTTCAAACAAATCCGCAATAGTTATAGCAATTTCTATTTGCTGTGCAAACATTGAGAGAAAATCCATTTCAACACCGGCAAGGTCTTCTCTGGATGAAAATACACAGAACCAGCCAAAAGGCTTTCCACGTGAGAATAAAGGAATTATATTCAAAGACTTGCTGGTCATTCCGCGGAGGACCTTTTCTTTCATTTCGTCTTCCATATCAGGAATAATTCCGTATAGAGCTTTTCTCAAGTCTTTTGTCTGAATTATCTTTTTTTCATTAAGTGCTTCTGCATATATACTTTCAGGGTCATAAACCAGTCTTCTTGCCTGCATCGGGATTTTTATAATTTCATTAACCCTGTCAATGGCTTCATCTTTGGCTTCTGCAATAACACTAATATAATCGCCGTTTTCATCACATTCTTTTCTTATAATTGTACTATGCAGGTATCCGAGTTCGCCCTTAATACTGTTTACAATACTTTCAAGCACACTATTAAGAGGTTTGGAAGAGCTCATCATATCCAAAATATGCTGCAATGTAAGCATACGCTTATTAGCAACATTTAAATCGCGGGTTCTTTCAGCAATTTCTTTTTCAAGCTGGAGGTTACGCTCGTAAATTTCAAGGTAATCCTGCTTACCGGCGTAGATATTATTTTCGACTTCTGAAATTTTGCTTCGTAAATCTTTGAGTTTATCGAAAAAATTCATTACCCACCTGCATTGTAAACGATGACATATCCATTATACAACATTTTTGGTATTTTGCAGTACTTTGTTTACAATATTTATTATTTCCTGAGCGGTTGGGCGGCGTGTACAGAGATTTTTTGCATCGCCTTCTTTTGGGCAATCAAACAAGAAACAAGGCTGGCAGTCAAGTTTAGCATTAACTGCAAAATACTTGTCCGGATTGCCAAAGCAGCCGAAAAGGGTTGGCGGTGTACAGGTAAATATAGATATTACGGCAGGATTGTTTGAAGCCCATGCAAGGTGAGCTGTTCCTGAATCAGGCGCCATTACCAGTGAAGCTCTTGTTAAAAGCTCCTGTAGTTCTTTAAGGTTGGTTTTTCCTGCAAGGTTTAAGCCGCAATCAGAACCTATATATGCCAGAAGCTCTTTATCTTTTTCAGTTCCTGTAAAAACCAGTGAGCATTTATCTTTTATATTTTCTACAACTTCCTTCCAGTTATCAGGGCTCCAGTGTTTTAAAAATCTTGTAGTAGCAGGAGCAATAACAACCATTGGCTTGGATTTATCAAGAGGTTTTAATAAATCGTCAATCTTTGCCTTAATTTCCTCAGTTGCAGGCGGCAGAGTAAATTTAATCTCTTCGGAATCAATACCAAGGTATTTTGTAAAATCCATATAATTTATTACCGAGTGCCGCTCTATACCATGATGTATTGCGGGAATAATTTCATTTCCGCCAAGCGTTGCATGTTCTCTTACATCAATTGGCACAATTCTTCTTTTCGCACCGCAAAAACGCATCCAATACATTGTTTTAAGCATTCCCTGCGTATCAATGGCAATGTCATATTTTTCTTTTCTAATTTCATGCAAAATCTTAAGATACTCAAAAAAGCTTCTAAAAGAAACGAGCCCGCGCTTTTTCCATCTGCCGACAGGTGCGAGGTAAACCTTATCAACACAAGGATTGTCTTTAATAATATCATACCCTTTTTCTGAAACAATCCAGTCTACACGATAGCCGTTTTTCTTAAAAAGATTTGCCATAGGTATGTTAAATACACAATCCCCGAGAGAGGATAAACGTACTATAAGAAGTTTTTTCCCTTTATTTTCCTGACTCACAATTAACGAACTCCGTTTTCTTCAAGAAAAGCTGCACCGATAACACCTGAGTAATCCCCCAGAGCAGCTTTTTTAAACTCTATTTTTGTCGCCGGCACAGGCAGAGATTTTGCACGCGCCTTTTTGATTGTTTTCTGGTAGAAATAATCAACAGCCTCAATAAGTCCGCCCCCAAGAACAACAAGTTTTGGATTAATAAAATTAATTATACTTGCAATCCCTCCGGACAAATACTCAGAGGCTTCTGTAACACATTGAATGACAAGCTCGTCATCCCGCTCAATTGATTTTTGAATCATACTTGAAGTGATTGCCTTTCCGCTCTCAAGGTAATCCAAAATTACGGAATGACGCCCTTTTTTCAGAGCACCTTCAATCCTTTTTTCTATAGCCGAACGTGAAGCATAAGCTTCCAGACATCCATGCGCACCGCATGCACAAGGTCTGCCATTCAGATCAACAATAACATGTCCAATCTCTCCGGCAGTTCCGGTCGCACCGCGGATTATCCTGCCGTCTTTCACAATAGCAGAGCCCACGCCGGTACCTACAAAAATACAGACAAAATCATCGCAGTCTTTTGCAGCACCAAATTTCATCTCACCGATTGTAGCAATCTCAACATCATTACCGACAAAAACCGGCAGAGCAAACTCACTCTCAATATGTTGTTTAATATTCAAATCATAACAATCAAGGTTAGGCGCACCGATAATTATTCCATTTTTTCTATCTATTTGTCCCGCAGCACCTATTCCTATAGAGCTTATCTCTTCTATACCAACATTGCTCTCTTCAATGAGTTCAGAGATACCTTCAATCATTTTTTTTATGATTTTTTCAGGACCTTTTTCTTTTTTTGTTTTCTTCTTTACAGAAGAAACGACTTCACCTGTTTCTTTATTAACAAGAGCCAGAAGAATTTTTGTTCCGCCTAAATCTATGCCAATTGAAAATCTCTTCATATACATTCATTATATACAAAAATTCACGGAAGTAAATATTAATAAATAAAGCCCCTGTATAGAAACGGGGGCTTTTATTACACTAACCTACATGCTCTCCTTCACATTTCACCTTTCACAAATGAGGAATCACTAAAAAAAATATTTAATTCTTTAAATACCATAATTACCATATTAAAATTTTCTCCAGCCTTGACCTATGCTGCTTCTTCCCCTGCTTCATCAACCAGAGGAATATTAGTTAATTTTGCGTGTATATCCATCATTGCATTATAGATAGCACCATCATTTCTCCACCAGCGGCTGAGCTGACTTTCTACTACAGCCTGTTCCGGTGAAATATCAATACCTAATTCATCAGCTTTTTCTTTTAAGGCATTTAGAATATGTTCTGTATATTTCTTTCTATCATCTCCGCTGAATATGTCATCATAAATAGTTTCCATCAAAGAATCATCACCTGTTTTCTGCTGGTAATCAAGGAGCCATTTATCCATAACAAAGATTACATTATCTTTATTTATTGACATTATAGCAGTATCAAGTTTTTCACAATCAGTACCAGGACCGTCTATGGCAACATATATATCCTTGCAGATTTCTAAAGCTTTTTTATAAGCCTGTTGTTCAGCCTCTGTTGGACCTTCTTCTGCCGGTTGTGTATTTTCAGAAGGATTTGTCTGGTTATTTGTTGTTGAATTACTGTGCTGAGCAGGATTAGAATTATTATTTGGTGTTGTTTGCTGCGTATTAGAGCTTTCATTATTTTCAGACGGCTGGGTATTTTCATTTTCGGTTTCAGCATCCTGAGCGGCTTCCTCAGGTTTAACCGCAAGAGTTGCAGCCTGTTTTAAAGATTTAAGCTCTTCTTTTATTTCTGCAAGCTGTTCTTTTGATGTATTCATATCCTGGGCATTTGCTCTGCTTGCAAAATCTTTCATTTTCTTTTCTGTTTCTTCAAGAAGCTCTTTAATTTCTTCAAGTTTTTGTTTTTTATCAGCAGGAAGATCTTTCTGGGCAAGAATAGTTGTCAGTTCCTGTTTAAATCTTGAAATTTCCTGCATTGTCTGTGAAACATTTGAATTAAAATTAATTTTTTCTGCAAGCTGGAAGCCCTGCATATAAGCATTCTGCATTAACATGCCATCACCCATTGTAGGCATTGTCACAAATGGGTTAAACATCTGCATTTGAAGCCAGGTGTTTGGAGCGTTGAAATATGTGAAATCATTCATATTACCCAGTGCTGCTGACCAAGGCAATACCTGATTATTCATCATATAGTATGGTATAAGACTGCCAATCATTTTTTCCTGACTCCTAGTGTTTTTTATTCCCCGTATCTATATAAAGAAAATTTTTACACTGAAATTGCATGATTTCATGCATTTTGTTAACAATTTGTAATATTTGAAAAGACTTCTATTACATCATTTTTTAATATATCAGGATTAATTTCTTTTACTGATGTTATTGTATCTGTGCTTACCGGCTCATTAAAAATTTTTTCCAATAAGGCTGCATCATAATCATACAGGATTGAACCATGCTGGAGAATATAGCCTTCTTTCCTGCATTGCGCAGAACCGATAAGTTTTTTACCTTTATAGCATAAATCTGCACCGGTTGAAATCAGCATACAATAATCAAATTTTGTATTCACAGGTTTTGAAGCTCCAAAGTCAAGCTCTATACCGAGTTTGGCAAATCCATCTATCAAAATCCGTGAAATTTCAACATAAGATTGCCTGACATTTTCGCCATGTTTTAAGCAGGATACGGGACAAATATAACTGTATGTAATTTCATTGTCATGCAGCAGAGCACGCCCGCCTGTAAGCCTTTTGACCAAATCAATGCCGGTATCTTTTAGAAACTTTTTATCTATAAAAGCATCCTGCTGGTTTCTCCCGAGGGAAATGCAGGCAGGGTGCCAGCCATAGAGCCTGAATATTGGATAATCAAGTTTATTTTGTACAGCAAAATCAAGCAGATCACTATCTGTCTGCATATTTTCAGCACCTGTCTTAACCTCGTAAGGTATAAACTTCATCATCATTCGTTCTTCTTTTTATCTCTTTCGGCAAGACTTTTTTCAAACTGTGAAAATACATCATTCCCAACAAACTGCTCAAGAGCAGCACGTTTTGCATAGAAATTTGAACGGGCTTTTATCTGGTCATCCATAGCAGTCCTGTAATAGGCATCTGTTATAAGTATAATTTCCCTTGACAAATCCTGTGCTGCATCATAATTCTTTTTGCGCTGTTCAACAACTTTTGTATACAGCTCAAGCATCTGTTTGGCAGTCATATAGTCATAATAAAGGTTTACAGTCTTTTGCTGCAAGTCTTCAATTTTACGGATAAGTATAATCATATCAGAATCCGTAACTCTTGTATATTTGTAATTAAGCGCTTTTGTATCCTGCGACATAATACCAAAGATATTACTACCAAGCATTGAACCCATTGCTATCATAGGATTGCCTGTGCCGGCGCCCACAAGAGTGGACATGCTGGCGATGTTTAGCAGGACTTTCTTTACAGATTTATCATTTGGCTTGTCCTCTTCAGGGTTGGAAAGTTTATACAATGCAAAACTTATTGTATCGCTTTTGGAAGCAGCCCCCTGCCATAGAAGCGTTAGATCCCCCATCATGTCATCGTTTTCAAGCTCCAGTTCCTGTGAGATCTCTTTGGACATTTTCTTTATACTCAAGTCCGCATAAGTCATCTCACCTGTATCAATCTGCTCTTCGTCAACTTTGGCTTTAGTTTGTTCAACCTGGGATTTTGCTTTGACTTCAACGTATTTTTTTTCAGGTTCATCAGTCAACCCAACGCGGTATGCCGGAGGACGAATATTCAATTCCTCAAGCTCTTCCAGCTTTACTTCTGCAAAGGCAGGAGCGTTAAGCATTAATATTAAAGACACAATAAAAAATCTTTTCATCATTTTGACTGCTCCTTACCCTTTAATAGAGTTGTATTATAGTTAAACTGGTAAAGATTCAGGTTATCAACAGCTTTTTTACCTGCAAGACGCTGAAGCTCAAGGTGATATTTTTTTGCATTCTGGAGATAATAAAATTCTTCCATTGCCATATTGTCATATAATGACGATGAAATCGTTATTTCCAGCAAATCATCATTGTTTAGGGCGTTGGAATAGTTTTTGTTATACAATAGAAGCTTTGAACGGGTTTCTTTGAGCTGGCTCAATGCTGCCTTGTAGTTATAATAAGCATTAATAATCTTGTCCTGAAGATTTTCTATCAAGCCGGCAAGTTCAATAAGCTCGGTATCAGTAAGCGGGATTTCTGAAGGCATATTTTTCTTGTTAATCAAATTTTGCGCAAGCCTTCCTGCCGCAAATGCAGAGGTTTGTGCCATATAATCAGCTCCCATCAGAGAAGGTGCAAAAGACGCGCCGGCAACAAGAGCAGAAAGAGTTTTTGACATCAATGATGCGTGAATTCTTCTCTGGCTTTCCGGAGTTGCAAGCTTTTTCAGCGTAAATTCAATAACCTGATTATTTTCAATAGTACCTTTCCACAGATTTTCAATATCCTGTAAATCTTTTTCTTTCTGTAAATTTACAAGTTCCTGCATAACCTGTTCATCAGAAAGCACCAGAGAACTTTTCAGCTTGACATCTGATTTAGGAAGCTCCAATTTCTCAGGCTTAACTCCCTCTAAAGCTACCTCCCCGTTATCTGCAAGAACAGCTGTTCCGCAAAATATCATTACTAAGATTAAAAGCCATCTCATATTAAAGTTATAGCACAAGAAAAATAATAAATCCAACGATTGATATTGTAATAAATCCTTGGATTGTTCTACCGTACAGAAAAAAAAAGTATCATTAATATTGATAAGAAAGAGGTAGCATTGAGTCCAAAATCATCACAAAAAAGCAGCAAAAGAACTTTTAATTCGCTGTGCAAAAAAGCAGATAAACTTCGTCTGGAAAATCTTCACAAAGAAGCTATTTCCCATTATTTAAATGCTATTTTAATTGACAGAAGCAATGCTAACTCCTACCTTGGTCTTGGTATTTGCTACAAACATCTTGAAAAATATCCTCAGGCTATAAAGTATCTTGAAAAAGCAACCGAAATTGAACCGGACTTTTATGAAGCATACTATGAACTTGGAGTATGCCATCTTTTGGAAGGAATACCCTGCGGAGCTATAAAAAACTTTGTTCAGGCTATACAAATAAACCCTGAAAATCCCGATGCTATTTTACAGCTTGGAATTTCGCATGAACTATGCGAAGAGTATGATATGGCGCTAATGATTTATCAAAAATTAATTGAGAATTCACCAAAATTTATTAAAGCATATGAGCATAAATCAACATTACTAATGAAACTTGATAATTATAAAGAAGCTTCACTTCTTTTAAATCAGGTAATAAAACTAAATCCGGATTATTATCGTGCATACCTTGGGATAGCAACTTGTTTTGACAAACTAGGCAGAAGGGTTGATGCTCAGAGATATTACAGAAAATTTCTGATAAAAAAACCAAACTCCCATCAGGCACCTTTTGTGAAAGCAAGATTAGAAAAACTAAAATCACTTTCACAAAAGAATACTTCGTTAAACCTGATTAATTAAAAATCATATTTTTGACCCACAGAATAATTTTTATAAGTAAGCTTACCGCTGCCGGTTAAAATACTTTTCAAACTTTCCTGACCAATAGCATTCCAGGTTTCCGGCACTATTGCATCAGGTTTTACGTATAAACCATAGGCATCAGCACCAAACTGGTTTGGATTTTTGAGCCCGTTAGTATCAAGCCTTATTACAGCACAGTATTGCCTGTGTAATACCACTGGAATTTTATTTCCGTCTTCGTCAAGCTTATAATCACCATTGGGCTCCTTTTCATAACTATCTTCATAAAAATCACACGAAGTCTTCTGTATAATTTGAAGAATAGCACCATCGCTGAGAATTATTTTAGGAGCATTAATATTAACACCTGCATTAGTTCCGTTGCCATCAGTATATGGCATAGCGTATTTTAATTGATAATAATATTTTTCACAGCCTTTCTGTGTTTTACTTGTACAGAGCTTAGCACCGTTAAAATATTTGACAAAGTTCTGCGCAACTTCAATAGAAGATTTTGTTGTATCAAATAGTACAGTATTATCTCCAATAACACCAAGGTCCTTTTGAGCAAGGAGTGCTGCATTTTGAATATTTGATACTGTTTTTTTGGCTCTTGTAACAAGTTCTCTATCCTGAATCTTTGTAGTCAAAGACGGCAGCGTCATAGCAGCCACAACACCTATTATACCTAAGGTTATCAATACCTCGGCTAATGTAAAGCCTCGTTTGATGCTTCTTTGTTCGGCGGCGCGAAATGGTCCTGTACCTGCGCCAATACCGGTTATGGAGCTTAAATTACCTTGCCCCCCCCCCGGAAATCCTTGTCTTTACTGTGTTTTCCATAATTCAATCTCCTTTTTTAGTTATATCGCTGCTTTTATTTCTTTTATTAAAGTAAATATATTTATTTTCTCGGTCACGCTCTCGCCCTGCTCCCGCTATCGCCTCGAAAACAAATATATTTACTTTAAATTGTTCTGTAAGTGCCTGCTTCTCGCTATCGATATATCTTTTCGTTACAATAGCCGAGCGGGAGCGTGTTTGAGAAAACATTTATAGCTTTTCTAGTATGTTTTCATCTGCTTTTTTATTTATTATAAACGATTTTTTTATTACTTGCAAGACTATTTATTTTACATACTTCCTGCCAACAAGCTCATCAGGAAGAAATTGCTGGTACGTATCAGGTGCCTCATGAGAATATACATATCCTATACCAAATCCGTAATTTTTAGCATCTTTGTAATGTGCATCTCTCAAGTGCATAGGAGGAGGATAATCATTGCCGTTATCAATGTCCGCAAGAGCAGCATCTATTGCACATATAGTTTCATTTGATTTAGGAGCACGTGCAACATAAATCACAGCCTGGGCAAGAGGAATTCTTCCCTCCGGAAGCCCCAGAAGTTCAACGGCTTTATAAGCGTTTAGGGCAACATTCAAGGCATTTGTATCTGCATTTCCGACATCTTCAGCAGCACAGGTTATAAGACGTCTTGCAATAAACCTCGGATCTTCACCAGCTGCAATCATTTTGGCAAGATAGTAAATCGCAGCATCAGGATCTGACCCTCTAAGGCTTTTTTGAAAAGCAGATGCACAGTCGTAATGCTCCTGTTGAGAGTATCTTGTATTTCTTTTCTGGCAGATTTCCTCAATAATCTTAACAGTTAAATTCCGGCGTCCATCAACAAGGTCGCTTGCAAAATAAGCATTTTCAACAACATTAAGCGCATATCTTGCATCTCCACGCGCAAGGTTTATTATGAAATCAAGCACTCCGCCTTCACAATCCATAGGAACATAATTTTTAGCAAGATACGCAAAACCGCGCATTACAATCTTTTTCATACTCTCATCATCTATAGAATTAAGCCTTACAACCTGAACTCTTGAAAGGAGAGCCGGAACAACCTGAAAAGACGGATTTTCCGTAGTTGAACCAATTAAAAACAATGTTCCGTTTTCAAGGTGCGGCAATAGAGCATCCTGCTGGGTTTTAGAATATCTGTGAATTTCGTCAATAAACAGAATTGTCTTTGTTCCGTTACGCAATGCAATTTTAGCATTTTCAACAGCATCTTTAATATCTTTTACACCTGATGTAACAGCAGAAATCTCAATAAAATTAGCGCTCGTTTTTGTAGCAATCAGTCTTGCAAGTGTAGTTTTACCGCATCCCGGAGTGCCCCAGAAAATCATTGAAAACAGTCTGTTAGTCTTTAAAAGATTTAAAATAGGACTATTAGCCGCAACAACATTACTCTGACCGAGAAACTCCTCCAGTGTCTTTGGTCGCAGAAGCTCGGCAAGCGGGATTTGCTTATTTTGATTTTCCAGTTCCGTAAAAAGATTGTTCATAGTATAATTGTAGCATTAAATTAGAGAGGTTACAAATGAGAAAAGTTTTCGCAGCTCTTATAATTGTCATTTTATCAGCAATTGCAATATTCTACAGACCGCATAATCCGTCAGCAGACAGCGAGGTAATAGTTTGGACGCTTCAGATGAGCGATTTTTCGGATTATATGAACAGCGTTATCTCTGAATTTGAAAAACAAAATCCGGACATAAAAATCAAATGGATAGATGTTCCTTTTTCAGAAGGAGAAAAAAGGACGCTTGCCTCAGTATTAAGCGATAATCCGCCTGATCTGATAAACCTTAATCCGGACTTTTCCGCCACACTGGCTCAAAAGGGCGCTCTCCAGGAAATTGATGAAACTCAAACCTCACAGTTTAACCAGGAAATCCTTAACTCTTTGAAGTATAACGGAAAATTGTATTCTATACCCTGGTATGCAACTTCGGCAGTTACAATTTACAATAAAAAACTTATTACAAAAGCAGGCTTAAATGTTCCTCTTACTTATGAAGAAGCAGGAAAAGCAGCACCTGTTATACGGGAAAAAACAGGCGCATATATTTTTCTTCCTAACATAACAGAGAATGACACAATGCTGAAAATTCTGAATAAATACGGAGTTAACTCTGCCGATACAATTAACAGCGAAAACGCACTATATGTATTTGACTTTTTCAAAAACCTTTATGCAAAAAATCTTATCCCGAAAGAATCTATAACCCAAACACACCGCGAAGCACTTGAAAAATATATGTCTGAAAATATTGTTCTTTTCCAAGCCGGTGCAAATTTTCTAAATATGATTAAGGAAAATGCGCCTTCAACCTATAAAAATACAGATGTAGCCCCACAGATGACAGGCAGATTAGGACAAAATGATTTTTCATTAATGAATTTTATTATCCCTTTGAAAGCTAAACATAAAGACGAAGCCTTGAAATTTGCACTATTCCTTACGAATGAAGAAAACCAGCTAGAGATGGCAAAACTAACAAACGTAATCGCAACAAACAGAAATGCTCTAAAAGCTGACTTTTATACAAAATATTCAGATGGAGATCTTATGGCAAAAGCCCGCGTAATAAGCGCCGGTCAGCTTAATAAAATTGAACCTGTTCTTCAATCATCCCGTAACCAGAAAGACATAAATAACCTTATAAATACAGCAGTACAGGAAATTTTACTGGATAAAGCTCCTACAGAAAAAATCCTGAATAAAGTTTCTCAAGACTGGAAAGTATTAAATAATTAAATACTTAGCAGAAAAATCCTCTTGTAGAGAATACGCTAAAACCTGAGCCGAAATAAGGTGTAGCCAGACTTGAAGGCAAAGGTACGCCTCCTACAACTCCGCCTAAAATACCCGGAGATAAGTAGGTTCCTCCGCCAAAGAATCCTCCTCCGCAGCAACCACCGCCGAACATAGGCATTGGCATCACAGGAGGCGGAGCAACAAAACCTCCGCAACAGCCGCCAAATGACCATGGATTTGACACAACAGCATTAAACAATGATGCCCCGAGCAATCCGGTCATACCTCTCTGATTTGCTTCGGCTGAGCCGTAACCAGCCATATTATTTACCAGAAAACCCATATTAGTGCCGTAATGTTTTCGCATATCATATGCAACTTCATTACGTATTGCACCATTAGTCAGATTTAATCCAAAATTCATAATGGATTCACCTGCACTCGCACCGTTCTGTTTATCCTGTACAGCCCCAAGTGCCGAGCCCAATAAATTATTTACATTACTCAGTGTATAATTTAGTTTAGGTAAATCCATAATACATCTCTCATGTTATATACTTGATATATACATAAACACATTTTTGATATATAAATTGCCATGAAATTAAATTTTTGTTAAGTAATATTACAGAAATAGTAAAATAACTAAAGTTTTGTACTAACTAAGCCGATATAGAAAACATAAGGGATTTTTATAAAGGGACTATAACTGATGGCATTAAGTGTTTCACAAAACTTAGATTTAGGCATAGACAGGGCTACCTTACAGCAGGTATCCCAGCAAATCCTTAAACGTGCCGCAGAAAAAAACAGCCAGTACAGTGTAAATAACAACACTAACTTCTTTCAACAGAGAGATTTAGGTGTTGACCTTTATAAAGGAAATATCAATTCAGATGTAGCCAGACAGATTGCAATGAACAACTCAGGACTTCAGATCCAATTGAGCCAGAGTGCACTTGATGCAATCAGCACTTTAAATTCAAAAGCAGCACAAAATATTCAGAAATCAGTTGAAGGTAAAATGACAGTCGCAGTAAATGAAATTACTGTTCAGGAACAAAAAACAACAACTCCAAAATTCAACAGCATAATAAGTTTAGCAGCAAACAAAGATAAAAACGGCTCAAATCCTTTTTATCACGGTGAATTATTAATGGCTAATGCAGGTAAAAAAGAAGAAAAGACAGAGGAAAAATCTATCTTTGGTTAATCCACAATATCATCAATCTGCTCTATATCTTCTTCTAGAGAATTAACAACCTCCTCTAAAACGCTTTCCTTGTGTTCAGATTTTGACTTCAAATCTTCAAGCCTTTTTTTGGCTTTCTTTTCCATTTCTAATTTTTTAGCGTTGATAACATTAGCAACATTCATCATAGCAAGCGAATTAAGAGTGGCACGCAGGACAGCGCTTCTGTCCATATAACGGTCATGCCCCTGATTTTCGTCTTCCTCTTCATTTTTCTGCTGGGCAAAATATTCTCCGCCCTGCCCCATCTTATCATCCTGAGTACGGGCAGCGGTACCTGAAATATCGCCGCTCTTAAAATTAAAAGAGCCGCCAATCCCAAAAAATCCTGCTGACCTGTTATCGACCATATTTATCCTCTACTGCTAATTTTGAAAATCTCTGCAGATTTCCACCACTACCATACATATCGTGTTTATTAGAGTATAGCTAATTTAACGTTATATTAACTCATCTAAATAAATTATTTTGCTAAATTATTAATAAAAGTTTACATAAAAAAGAACTCTCCATATGGAGAGTTCTTTTAATTCCATTTAAACAAACGTTATACAGCTTTTTGAACTTTGCCTGCTCTTAAGCAAGAAGTACAAACTTTAATTCTTTTTGTAGCACCGTTAACAACAGCCTTAACAGACTGTAAGTTAGGTTCCTGTGTATGTACTATTTGTTTATGCGAAAAAGTTAATTTCGCTGCTTTAATCGGTTTTTTACCGCAGATTTCACATTGTTTAGACATAGTTAATTTCCTTTTCTAGCTAGTTGCGTAATTTCATCATATCTGAAAAATCATAAAAATCAAGTGACATGTTAAAATTCATTAAATAAACTATTTACTTGTATAAGGACTTAAGCATTGCACCGGTCGATATACCTCCATCTTGGGTAATACTACAATTTCCATCTTTAATTTTTAAAGCCTTGCTTTTAGTTAAGAAAAGATTGAAAGAGAATAGATCATGTCCCCATTTGTTTGGACCTTTCATTCCGTTAACATCCATTGCAAAAAGCCTTGCACTGTTATTGTCATACCATAAGATGATTGTTCCATCAGCCAGATTCCAAACTTCTTTTGTATTGTGTATTGGAGATTCTCTCCAGGCACTACAGCCAGAGGTTGCCTGGTTTGTACCTACATCATCTTCGGGATCATGACTTTCTTTATAGACAGTATCATTACCGTCATACTCAGGTATACATTTATTTTTAAGCGCATTTTTCTCACATATTTTTACTACCTTAAAGACTTTTTTAAGCTCTTCTTTAAGAACCTTACAATCACTGCCTGCATTAGCCTCACTTCCGTTACCGCTTCCATCATACTTTATACAATTACCGTTTTTGTCATATTCTGCACATTTATCACTCACCCAATTGTAACCATAATAACAGGCTGGGGTATACCCGAGCCTTGCTTCTGCCATTTTGTAGGCATTCTGAGCGATACTGTATGATTTTTTAAACTGCTGCTTTATCACATTCTTCTGATAATTCTGTATTAAAGCGGGAAGCGTCATAGCAGCCACAACACCTATTATGCCTAAGGTTATCAATACCTCGGCTAAAGTAAAAC
>UMHV01017879.1_pt1 | contig 14754 bp, 14 predicted proteins | sample 1965621 | NCBI WGS metagenome assembly UMHV01 (sample SAMEA4836108, study PRJEB28245) | human gut metagenome | biome: gut microbiome; material: fecal sample | place: Denmark | collected 2008 | reverse complement strand
GCAATGCTATCCGGAATTTGTGAGAATCTAGGAAAAGATGCAGGAAAAATGATTCTCTGCATCTTTTTTATAACCACAAAGTTTAGACTACAGGGTACACCGCTGGCACATCGTGCAATCGGAACGATAGACGGCGGAACAGTGCGGTTTGCACCCTCTATTTTTCATACGCTGCCGAAAGTTGTCGCACTGGGCAATGCCATCCGGAATTTGTGAGAATCTAGGGAAAGATGCAGGGAAAATACTTCTCTGCATCTTTTTTATAAACAAAAGGCTTTTGTCTACGAACAATGCTGCACTGTGCACCGCTGGCACATCGTGCAATCGGAACGATAGACGGCGGAATGGTGCGGTTTGCACCCTCTATTTTCAATACGCTGCCGAAAGTTGTCGCACTGGGCAATGCCATCCGGAATTTGTGAGAATCTAGGGAAAGATGCAGGAGGAACGCTTCTCTGCATCTTTTTATAACCACAAGGACATACCACACAAAAACAAACTATGACTTTTTTACTTGACCGAACCCCCTTTTTCGTGCTATACTGATTTTATCTATGATAGAAAGGACGGAGTTTTCATGACTTCTTCACCAGATACGTCCGGGATTCTCGTTTGTGCCGGAAATGCCACCCGTATGCAAGGACAAAATAAAATTCTCCTGCCGCTCGGACAAACCAACGTCATTGGCATGTCCATGCTGGCAATGGAACACTGCGACCGCATTGCAGAATTCATTGTGGTTGCCCGTCCCAGTGACCACGCTGCCATTCAAAAGACCATTGCAGACTTACAACTGAAAAAATGCTCTGCAATCGTTCCTGGCGGTGCAACTCGACAGGAAAGTGTCCTGAACGGTGTTCGGGCTGCCTCAAAAGAAACAAAACTGTTCGCCATTCACGATGGTGCAAGACCGCTTGTAAAGCCGGAACACATTACCGCTGTCATTCATGATGCGGAAGTGTTCGGCGGTGCAACGCTCGGCGTTCCGGTAAAAGATACCATTAAAGTCGTCAATGATGGGCTGATTGTCGATACCCCATACCGCCCAAACCTTTACAGCACGCAGACACCACAGGTTTTCCAGAAGCGAATCTACTTCGAAGCTGTAGATTTTGCACTGGAACATCACCTTGATTTTACAGATGACTGCCAACTTGCAGAAGCCATTAACTGCAAGGTTTACATGACCATTGGTGACTACACCAACTTGAAAATCACCACGCCCGAAGATATTTTCATTGCTCGGATGCTGCTGGAAAAACGAATGGAGGAATCAACATGCACAGAATAAGAATTGGTCACGGATATGATGTACACCGCCTAGTCGAAAATCGAAAACTGATTTTAGGTGGCGTGGAAATCCCCTTTGAACGGGGACTGCTCGGACATTCTGATGCAGATGTCCTGCTGCATGCCATTTCTGATGCTCTGCTGGGAGCGGTTGCACTGGGCGACATCGGCAAACATTTTCCGGATACTGACCCTCGCTATGCTGGAGCAGACAGCATGCTACTTTTAAAAGAAGTCGTTCGGCTGGTTCGGAATGAGGGCTATCAGGTCGGCAATCTGGATGCAACGATTTTATGCCAGCGTCCGAAGCTAGCCGGATTCATCGCTGCGATGCGGGAAAACATTGCTGCTTGCTGTGAAATTCCTGTTTCAGATGTCAGCGTCAAGGCGACAACAGAGGAAAAGTTAGGCTTTACTGGCTCGGGAGAGGGCATTGCCGTTCATGCAGTGGCATTGCTGGAACACATTGACTAAATCAAAGCGATAAAACACAAAACCGCCGCAGGAAATCGTCCATCCTGCGGCGGTTTTTTGATTTGATATAAGTTCCAGAACGGAACAAACACCATGATTTTACTTATACTTTCGATTCAGGAATGCAACAACACCGGCAGCCGTCAAAGTCAAGCCGATTGCAACCGCTGGAGCAGTCGCCGTGTCACCTGTTTTTGGTGTGCTGCTTGTTGATTTCTGTACGGCAGCAGTCGGGTGTGCCGAATCATTCGGCTTTTTGGAATCGTCATCAAATTCAAAGGTCGGAATCTTGTCAACCTGCTGGATTCCATCCTGAGAAATTGCATAGAATACCAGATTTCCATCTGTCATTTCTACAACGACATACATGGTTGGATTGACCCCTGCATCAGTTGCACAATAAAGAACATAGTAGTCACTTGTATTCTCCAAGGTTTTGTAGAATGTTGTGAACTGCACATAAAATTCATCATAAAACGGATTGTCCGAGCAAACCAATGCATCATTGTGATCAAAATCGTCATAGTAGGTCACGTAGAAAATATCTTTTGTTCCATCCGTCTTTACATAATAAACGACTTGATAAGTATAGCCCTCTTCGTCAACATAGTATGTATGATACGTGCCGATCCATGTTCCATCCTCCAGCTGAAGAATGTTATCGCTCGAATAGTCCGGGAGCATCTCTACATTTTCTTCATCCGGAAGCAAGTCAGGATTAGAGCCGGACTGAATCTCATCGATCAAATTATCGATCTGCTTTTGCAGTTCTTCCATAATTTTTGAAGTTTCTTCTGCGGAATACGTGGTCGTCGTCGTAACAGAAGCAGATTCTGTTCCAGTTACTGCTACTGTTGTTTCAACACCATCTGCATCACTTTTTACCGCAGTCGTCGTGGAGGTGGGTTCTTCGGATTGTACAATTGTCGTGGTGATTGCTGTTTCTTCTGTTACCGTAGTTTCGTTGACTTCCATTTTTGCTTCATCCGCAGCAGTGGTTTCTGTTCTTGTTTCTGCGATTTCCGAAACGGCTGTTTCTGCTTCGGCTTCCGTTGTAACGACTGTTTCCACTGCTGGTTCTGTTGCAGCAGTGTCTTCTGCTCCAACGGTCAAACCTGTTGTACCCAGCATGCTCAGAGCTGCCAGAATCGCCAACATTTTCTTAGTATTCATTCTGAATCCCTCCTGTTTTCATATTCAGATGTAAAAAAAGTCATTTTATCATCAGCTACAACTATTTTTTCATCTGTCCAACTTTATTATAACATGTTTTATTAAAAAAATCAACTGTTTTTTCCTTTTTTAAAAATTTCCTGTAAATTGAAAAGAGCAGTCGGCTTTTCTCTGCATCTCTGATGCTGCTGCCCTAAAAAAACAACTCTGCGACTCTAAAAACCTTACTTTCTGAAATGCATTTTTGTGCATTTTTTATAGAATTTCATTAGATTTGTCATTTTCTTCGCACAGCTGTCTTGACAGGTATTTCAAAAAATGTTAAACTGTTTTTGTAAAGTAATTTCTGAAATTTCTGTTTCAAAAGGAGAATTGCCATGCAATGGAGTCCTGTTTCCAAGGCGGAACTGCCTGCCTATCTGAAAAAAGCAGCTGCCCTGCTCGCTGTCGCAACTGTACTCGGCGGATGCAGCGGACAGCCGTCTGATGCTGAACCAACACAAACAGCACTTGCCGGAGAAGTCGAAACAACTACCCCGACCACAACAACGACCACTTCAACTACAACTACAACAGAACTGCTGCAATTGGCTGGGGAAATTGACGTTTCTGAATCGGATATTGCGGTAACAAGTTCGGATTCCTGATATTTTGGAAATGCTTTATGAAAAAAGAAAGAAAGGATGTTGCATTATGCAATGGAAACCAATGAAGGAGTATCAAGCTCCTGCCTATCTGGCAAAAGCAGCAACGCTACTTGCTGCAACGGCACTCTTAAACGGATGCGGAAACTTACCCGTCACACCAGTTGACCCACCGCAACTCGGCACAACCACCACGACTGCACAGACCACAACGCAACAAACCACAACCGCAATGAGCGGAGCGGCATCAATTCCACAGGAAACAACGATTTCCACACCACCTGTTACAACCACCACAACAGAAGCCATGTTTGAGGGCGCTCTCACAACACCGCAACCTACGACATTAGCCGGAGACATTATCATACCACAGGAAACGACAACCATACTGGAAGGAACTTTCCCTGTATCACAATCCACGACAATTACTACAACAGAACCAATGCTTGCAGGGGCTCTCACGACACCACAACCCACTACAACCATGACAACAGAACCCATGTTTGAAGGGGCTCTTACCACGCCACAACCGACTACAACCACCACAACCGCTGCCCCAGAACAGCCATAAGGGAGGCGTTTTCTTGCACGTTACACTCCACCTCACTGACCAATGCAATCTAGATTGCAGCTACTGCGTTCACGAAAAACGAAACTGTGTCATGTCCGAAACCGTCTTAAATGCTGCCTGCGACTATATCTTTCAGAGCGGAACAACTGCTGGCATCTGTTTTTTCGGCGGAGAACCTCTGCTGGAAAAAGATTTGCTCCAAAAGGCAGTTACTCGCTGTCAACAGCACGCCAAAGAAACTGGTATCCCGTTTCAATGCAAGATGACCACCAACGGCACGCTGTTAGACAAGGCGTTCATCCAGTATGCAAAATCCATCGGTATGCACATTGGTTTATCATTTGACGGCACAGGACAAGACCGCTGTCGGCGGTATCGGGACGGCAGCGGAACATTCTCCGACTTGGAACGCAATGCAAAATTGCTGCTGGAACAACTCCCGAACAGTTATGCGATGATGACGATTGCTCCGGAGGCAGTCGACACCTACACCGACTCGGTTAAATATCTGTATCAGCTCGGCTTTCGCAACATGAATGCAACCCTTGCATATGGAAAACGGGTACACTGGACAGATGCCCATCTGGAACAGTTACAGACAGAGTTACAGAAAACGGCAGACTTCTACGAACAGCAATTTCTACAGGGAACACCGTTCTACTTCGGAACATTTGACGGGAAAATTCAGGATAGCATTCGGGGACACTGCTCCGGTGAACGCTGCCATTTAGGTCTACGGCAGATGCCCGTTACACCAAACGGCTCGCTGTATCCCTGCACGCAATTCATCAACGACCCAGATTATCTGCTGGGCGATGTTTTTCACGGGCTGGACAAGGAAAAAGTTCGGAAGTTGATTCATCGGGAGGCAACGCCGAACCGCTGTCAGGAATGTGCCTTGAAAAACCGCTGCACGAACGCTTGCGGCTGTATGAATCGGCTGGAAACCGGCGATGAAAATCAGGTTTCCCCACTGCAATGCACCTATGAACGGATGCTGATTGCAACGTGTGATGCTGTTGCAAATCGCATGATTGAACAAAAACCAGAAGCATTTCTGAAAAAATTCGCATAATTACAGAACAAAACCGCCGCAGGAAATCGTCCATCCTGCGGCGGTTTTTGATTCAAATAGAAAAATGATTCGTGCGATTTACTTCTTTCTCTTGCTGATGAATGCAACCACACCAGCAGCCGTTAAGGTCAGACCCACTGCAACCGCTGGAACGGTGGTCATGTCACCGGTCTTTGGTGTGCCGGAGGTGTTCTTTGTAGCAGGAGCATTGCTTGCAGAACCGTTGTCGGTCTTGCCGTCATTGCTTCCATTATTTGTACCATTGGTGGCTACAAATGTGTTAGTTGCTGCATCATAGGTGTATGTAGTGCTATCAGATGTAACCACACCGTGTGTAAGAGAAGAGTCGTTATATTTAGCAATATTTCTGTTGATTGTAATGGTATCTCCATTCCAAGACAAACAATCAGACAATTTTATCTTATAATTTCCTAGCCAATCAAGGCTACCGTCTTCCAACTGTCCATATAGGCAAGTGCCAACTGTCAAGCCATTGATATTTGTTACAGACAAATTTCCATTTTCATCATAAACATAAATTGTTAAATAGCTGCGAACATCGCCATCAGAACCAGGCTGAACAAACTGAGCATAAAACTGGTATCCATCACAAGTAAAATCTGTGCTTTCAAATCCATACCCCATTCCGCCTCTCGGAACGCTATTAATCAAGGTTACTCCATCTTTTGTAACAAAATAGGTTTTAACAAGATTCTCTTTTTCATCATCTACAACAATTGTTGCAGAAGTTAAAACACCATCTACGATATGATATTCTACATCTTCTTTTATACCATATGCCGGCTTATACTTAGCAGCATAAATTTCATAAAGAGCCTTTTCAGCTGCTTCCAAATCTGCTGCACTTGTGGTAGTTGTAGTCGTGATTGTGGTTGTTTCAGCTGCGGTCGTGGCGGTTGTAGTCGGTACTGTGCCAGCTGGTACAAACTGACCATCTACATAATCATACTCTGTCCATGTCCCACATACATTAATGGAAATGGAATTTTCTCCAGATTGCTTAAAGTAGTTATCAATGTTGCAAAGAGCTTCAATGCTCGGCGGGTCACCTGCAAGAGAGGAATTCTTTACAACAATACCTGTCAAGTTAGATGCAACACCATTTATTGAAATAGAAAGATAAACAGGTCCTTCATTTTCATTCAAAAGGTAATAAACTTCTACAGACAAAGTTTCATCTGTAAACACATTTGGATCTGAGGTATGCTGCCCAAAATCAATCGTTTTTGAAGTAAGAACTTTCTTAGTTCCCTCTTCCTTTACAGTCTGATTTTCTTCTGTAGCAGCTGTTTCCACAGTTGTTTCAGTTTCGGCTTCCGCTGTTGTTTCCGCAGCAGTCGTTTCTGCCTCGGTTTCGGTCGTGGTGATTGCTTCGGTTGCCGGTTCGGTCGTGGTAGCCGTATCTTCTGCACCAACGGTCAAACCAGTTGTTCCCAATACGCTCAGAGCTGCCAGAATTGCCAACATTTTCTTCATTTTCATTCTGAATTCCTCCTATTTCCACAATTCAGACGCAGAAAGCGACGCTTTTTCCATTTCGTCGCCCATGTTTTTCCATCTGATTGTTTTTATTATAGCACACGCATTCGGAAAAATCAACCATTTTTTCATTTTTCAGCAAATCCCCACAAATTTCCTGTCTTGAAATTGTAATTTTTTACATATTTTGATCTGAATTCAAAAAAAAAGCAGAAACTGCATTTCGTCAGTCCCTGCTTTTTTCATACTATTCGTTTCCGCCATCTTGGTGCAGCCGATAGGATAACGCCATCAAACTATCTCCCAGATGAACATTTTCAACTTGGATGGTATTTCGGTCAACTTCTAAATCACAGTGACTGAAATTCCAAAATCCATGAACGCCCAGATGCACCAAATCATCCGCAACCGCCTGTGCAGCGTGTTCCGGAATACAAAGTACCGCTGCTGCTGGATGCACCTGCTCGCAAAAATCAGAAAGCTGCGTCATATGCTGCACTGTCAATCCGCCCAGCACCTGCCCGCAAACCGTTGGCACAATATCAAAAATGCCTGTCAGATAGAATCCATAGGCTGGAAAATCAATGTTGACGGCAATCACGCTGCCCAAATGACCGGCTCCAATTAAAACCGCCGGCATACACTGTTCCAGCCCGATGATTCTGCCCAATTGTGTCCGTAAGTCTGATACATGATAGCCATAGCCCTGATGTCCGAATCCGCCAAAACAATTTAAATCCTGACGAATTTGTGATGCAGTCGAGCCGAGCTGTGTTGCCAGTGCCTGCGAGGAAGTGCGTTCGACACCTGCTCGCTCCAGTTCCGAAAGATAGCGATAATAGCGTGGCAGTCTCCGAACAACAGAGTCAGAAACCGGTTCTTTCAGCATCATTGGATTGCACTCCTATTCTTTTTATACTGCTGTTAATTTACTGCATCGCTGCGTCCAAACGTTCCCGAATGGCTTCCAAAAATTCCTTGGAGTTTACCTTCTTCTTGTTTTCCAGCTTGGAAATCAAGTACAGGTCGCCTGTCATGACACCGTCTTCGATGGTCTGAATGGTTGCAGCTTCCAGCTTGTCAGCAAACTGCATCAGTTCCGGCAGGTTGTCCAGTTCGCCACGCTTCCGCAAAGCCCCTGTCCATGCAAAGATGGTTGCAACGGAGTTGGTTGAAGTTTCCTCACCCTTCAGATACTTGTAATAGTGCCGCTGAACTGTACCATGTGCAGCTTCGTATTCATAAATACCAGTCGGAGAAACCAGAACAGATGTCATCATTGCCAGGCTACCGTAAGCAGTGGAAACCATATCGGACATGACATCGCCGTCATAGTTCTTGCAAGCCCAGATATAACCGCCGTGCGAACGAATCACTCTTGCAACAGCATCATCAATCAGGGTATAGAAGTATTCAATGCCTGCTTCTGCAAACTTTTCCTTGTATTCTGCATCAAAGATTTCCTGGAAGATGTCCTTGAAGGTGTGGTCATACTGCTTGGAAATGGTATCCTTGGTTGCAAACCAAACATCCTGCTTCAAATCCAAACCATAGTTGAAGCAAGCCCGTGCAAAACCAGCAATGGAATTATTCTTGTTGTGCAGACCCTGAACAATGCCGTCGGTATCCTTGAAATCAAAAATCAGCTGACGGGTTTCTTCGCCCTCTGCATTGGTGACAACCAATTCTGCCTTAGAACCCTGCTTTACTTTCATTTCGGTGTTCTTATAAACATCGCCGTAAGCGTGACGAGCAATTGTAATCGGCTTTGTCCAAGTCGGAATATACGGTTCAATACCCTTTACCAGAATCGGGGTGCGGAATACCGTACCGTCCAGAATTGCACGAATTGTACCGTTCGGGCTTTTCCACATCTGGGAAAGATGATATTCCGGCATTCTTGCAGCATTCGGGGTGATGGTTGCACACTTTACAGCAACGCCATACTTTAAGGTTGCGTTTGCACTGTCAATGGTAACCTGATCCTTTGTCTTTTCCCGATAGTCCAGACCCAAATCATAATATTCGGTCTTGAGGTCTACATACGGTGTCAGCAGGATGTCTTTGATCCACTGCCACAGAATTCGGGTCATTTCGTCGCCGTCCATTTCTACCAGCGGCGTTGTCATTTGAATCTTTGCCATTGTTTTTCCTCCTCAGATTTTCTCATTGTTGACGCTGCAACAATTTTTTCAAAGCGGTTCTGTCGGCATGGTTGTCACTGCCAACACGCTTTTTTTCTACAAAACGTCTGTCGATTTCTTACCTGTCGTTCTGTGATGTCCGTTTAGAGCAGTTCCTGAATCGCAATAAATCCGATGCCCATCAGCAACCCTGCCAGTATGATGCAACCTTCCAGCAAATGCACATGCGGTTTTCTTGTGATTTTTCGAGCCAGTATATATAAGATACCAGTAATGGGAATTAGGATTCCCAAAAACCCCATCGTCCAAACGGGATTCTCTCGAAAAATCCGGAAAAACTCCAGCAGTGATTTGGTTCTTCTCTTTATACCATATCCGATAATCGGAACACCGATTAAAAGAGAACTTCCAATTCCACCGATGGCAATCAGCCGTTTGTTCCAGCGTTGCGGTTTCGATGCAGACTCAATCTGTCCATCAATTCTATTTTCTGTATCTTGTGCCATTTATGCAAACACCACCCACCGCAATACACCTAAAATTAACAGGTGCAGCGGATAGAACACATAGAAAAACCACTTGTGAAACGGTTTCTTGCTGCCGCTCTTTCCGTTATATCCAAACTGAATGAGTGGAAACACCAGAAAAATTCCGACTTGAAAGAATGCCAGCCACCAAGGTGTCGTTGCCAGCATATTTCCGCAGCAGAACAGCGTCAGCATACAAAATGCTGTCCACTTTTTCTGTGGATTGTTCCGATAACAGAAAAAGAATAATGCATACAGAATATCAAAAATTGCCCAATCTCCGAACAGGGACAGGATACAAAGCCCGATGATGCCCAACACCTTAACCGGCTGCGGACACCTGCCTTTATCCCATAGCCAGATGGCAAGCAGACTCAGCAGCAACGTATAAATCACACCAAACTGCAAGCCGATATGCCCCAGTTCAAAATAGGAAAACGGAATCCAAGACAACAAAGCAAATATGCCCAGCCGACACGCATATTTTTTCACGCTGCGGGTGTAATAATACCCATCCGCCAGCATATATGCCATCGTTGGGCCAGTCAGCCGCCCAATGATATGCATGATTTGCCCCAACAGCGATGCAGTCGGGACAAATGCCCATGCAATATGGTCAATCAACATGGCGATGATGACCAGATATTTCAATTCATTTCGATTGAGGGAATGCAATTTGGTCATTGTAGAATCCCTTTCGGTCAGGATTTTTCACGATACTTCCGAAAAAGTGCAATGCCTGCGACCACTGCAACTGCAATCAACAAAAGCACAATTGCGGTGACAGGGCTTTCCTGAAAAAGATGGAAAAAGTTGCGAACGGTTCGCTGTCTTCTCCATGCAATCAGCAAAAAGAGGATTACCGCTATGACAATACCGCCAATCGTTCCTTTTCCCTTTCCGGTATTTTTCGGTTCTGCCATCGTTTTTCCTTTCCCGTTTTGCTTACTTGCTCAGTGCATCTCTGGTATAATCCAGCAGACCGCCTGCCAAAATAATATCCTTTGTCCGTCCGGTCAGTTCACACAATACCGGAATTTCAACGCCTGCGGTCTTGTTGACCAGTGTCAGGGTTGTTTCGCCGTTTTCAATGTGCTTCCGAACATCTGCCAGTTCCAGTTCATCACCCTGTGCAATCTTTTCATAGTCTGCTTCGTTGACAAATGTCAGCGGAAGAATTCCAGCATTGATGAGGTTTGCACGGTGGATTCTTGCGAAACTCTTCACCAGAACTGCCTTTACGCCCAAATACAGCGGAGCGAGGGCTGCGTGTTCTCTGGAAGAACCCTGTCCATAGTTCGAGCCACCAACGATGATGCTCTTGCCCATTTCCTTGGCTCTGGTCGGAAATGCTTCATCACAAACTGTGAAGCAGTGCTGCGAGATTGCCGGAATATTCGACCGCAGCGGCAGAATCTTTGCACCAGCCGGCATGATGTGGTCGGTGGTGATATTATCGCCAACCTTCAGCGAGCAGCCAGCGGAAATAGTTGCTTCCAGCGGAGCAGTTTCCGGGAACGGCTTGATGTTTGGCCCTCTCAGGATTTCTACGCTGTCCATTTCTTCTGCCGGTACTGGCTTTACAATCATGTTATCATGAACCTTGAACTTTTCTGGCAAGGTAAAGGTCGGCATTTCGCCCAGTTCTCTTGGGTCGCTCAGGTAACCAGTCAATGCAGAATAAGCAGCCAGTTCCGGAGAAACCAGATAAATCTGTCCATCCTTTGTTCCAGAGCGTCCGAGGAAGTTCCGGTTAAAGGTTCTCAGGGAGATACCGCCGGAGTTTGGGGACTGTCCCATACCGATGCACGGGCCGCAGGCACTTTCCAAAATTCTTGCACCTGCATCAATCATAATTTCCAGCAAGCCCAATTCTGCCATCATGGTCAGAACCTGCTTGGAACCCGGTGCAATTGACAGGGAAACATCTGGATTTACGGTCTTGCCCTTTAAGATATAGGCAACTTTCATCATATCCAACAGAGAAGAGTTCGTACAAGAACCGATGCAAACCTGGTCGATTTTCAGCTTGCCGATTTCTGCAACGCTCTTTACGTTGTCCGGAGAATGCGGACATGCAGCAAGCGGTACCAATTCGCTCAGGTTGATGGTAACGACTTCATCATAAACGGCATCTGGGTCAGCCTTCTGTTCTGTCCAAACTTCGCCTCTGCCCTGTGCTTCCAGGAACTGCTTGGTAACTTCATCAGACGGGAAAATAGAAGTGGTTGCACCCAGTTCTGCACCCATATTGGTGATGGTTGCACGTTCCGGAACGGAAAGAGTCTTGACGCCTTCGCCACAGTATTCGATGACTTTTCCAACGCCGCCCTTTACAGAGAGCCGCTTCAGAACTTCCAGAATGACATCCTTTGCAGCAACCCACGGGGACAGTTTCCCAGTCAATTCAACCTTTACAATCTTCGGGCAGGTAATATAATAAGTACCGCCGCCCATTGCAACTGCAACGTCCAAACCGCCAGCACCCATTGCAATCATACCGATACCGCCACCAGTCGGGGTATGGCTGTCCGAACCAATCAAGGTTTTACCCGGTACGCCGAACCGTTCCAGATGTACCTGATGGCAAATGCCATTGCCCGGACGGGAGAAATAAATGCCGTGCTTCTTGGCAACGCTGCCGATAAAGCGGTGGTCGTCTGCATTTTCAAAACCACTCTGCAAAGTGTTGTGGTCGATATAGGCAACGCTGCGTTCTGTCCGTACTCTTGGAACGCCCATTGCTTCAAATTCCAAATATGCCATTGTACCGGTAGCATCCTGTGTCAGGGTCTGGTCGATACGGATTCCGATTTCGGTACCCTTTTTCATTTCGCCTTCTACCAGATGTGCCTTCAGGATTTTTTCGGTTAATGTCAAACCCATGTTCATCAAGTCCTTTCGATTCTTATGCTTGTTTCCGGTGGTTCTGCCAGATGCTCGCCGGAAAAAAGGAAACTGATTTTCCTTCCTATACGCTTATTGTACCAGATTTCGTGGTCTGTTGTCAAGAAATTCACAAAGTTTCTTGATTGCAAAAGCAATTTTTCTATTTTTTCTAGTTTTTGCAAAAAGTGCATTTCTTGAGAAGTGGATTTTAAGGAGGGGATTGCAAGGGGAGATTTTACTGTTCAAATGAAATGTTCTTAGGGAAAACGGTCTTTCCCGTCCGGCAAAAGGGGGTTCCACCCCTGCTTTTGCCTGCCAGCGTGCTGCAATCGCCCCGTTGCCTTGTCTGAATTTGCAACTTATTTCTCATTCTTCAACTTTACTTGAATTTGAAAGTTTCAAAAAATGCGATTGCAGCAGAAAAACCATATTGCAAATTTTCGATTTGCTTCGCAAATGTGGGCTACTCGCCCACACCTCGGCAGCATTTTTGAAAAACTGCTGCATCGAAAAACTTTTTATTTGCCTGCGGCTCGTAATTGAAAACAAATTTGATTTCTTATTTTTAACAAAAACAGCAGCTGGTTTTTCCAACTGCTGTTTCTTCGATAATTTTCTTCAATTTCTGATGTTATGCATGTTTCAACAGCAACTGCCGGAACAACATGGCATCCACAACATTCAGAACATGGTCTGCATTCAAATCTGCTCGGCTGCTCTGTTCTACGGTCATCGTTTCCTTCCGAACCAGATACTTTTGCAGCATGACCAAATCCGTTAAATCAGCTGTTCCATCTCCGTTGACATCGCCATTTACAGCTTCTGTTACAGTCGTAACCACGGTTGTTGTAACAGCTGGTGCTGTTGTCGTGGTGGTTTCGGTTGTTGTTTTTGCTTCTGTGGTGATAACAGCTGTTTCCGTTGTAGTCGTGGACACTGCACTACCCTTTGTATGCACAATCACCTTTTCCAGTGTCACATCACCGAAATACTTACGAACCGTCATCTTGCCATATTCCTTGGATGGTGTAACCGTCAGCATTTGATTTTTCAAGTCTGTACTGGTAAAGTTGGTCGCTTCATTCCAGCCATCAAATGTCACGCTACCATTATAGGATGCACCATCCGCAGCGGAGAAAATCACATCAATGGAAGTGATGTCAGAATATGGTTGCAAGTCAATATCTGTATCAAAGGCAACATCCGTCAACGTAAATGCAGCATCACCGGATGGATTGGTTTGCGGTTTCGCAGTGGTGGTTGTCTGTGCAGAAGTGGTTGTTTCCGCAGGTGTGGAATCGGTTGCAGTTGTCGTTCCTGTCGTCGTAGTAGTGGTTTCAGTTGTAGTTGTCGTTGTTGCTGTCGTTGCAGGTGTGGTTGTCGGAGTCACCGTGCCATGGAAATAGGTTTCGGTCAGCAGATTCGACCAATACTGCCCCATTTTTGCATAGCCTTGTTCACTTGGATGCACGCCGTCTTCCAAATCGCCAGCAGAAATCTCAATTGTGCTGTTAATATCAGAAAATTCGATATGTGCTCCTTCCGCCTGCTTCTTTGCAACCAGATTCTTTACAATCGTATTGTAATCATCCACTGCAGCCTGCACGGTTGCAACAAATTTTTCTGGGTCACTTTTATAAGAAACGCCATAAGTCCATTCATATGCACCCAACCAATCATAGCGTTCTATCGCATCAATATTTGGAATGGATGCCAGATAGAGCACCTGTCCATCACCAGAAACATACGGAATTAACTTGTCCACCAGTTCTTCCAAACGGTCGCCAATTCCGGTCAATTGAGCATCCAGAACGTCATTTGTGCCGATTTGCAGCATGATGACATCCGGCTGATAAGCTTCCATCATATTGCCAGAAACATCACCATTCACATAAGTAGTATCGAAAATGGTTTCCTGTAAGCCTTGCCGACTACCAATTTTTTGAATCGCATAACCACTGTAACCGGCATGTGCTGGGTCATAGGTAATGGTTGTGCCGTTCCAATCATACGTTGCACTGTCCGTCCAATTGTTATTTGGCCCTACCATATTAAAATCGGTAATGCCATTTTGCTGTAAACCATAGCAAAAATACTTTCGATAGCCGTTGTCGCCATTGATATATCCATGTGTGATAGAATCACCCATCGCTATTATTTTCACCGGGTCGCTGACTGCTGATACGGGTTCAATTTGTACTGCCTGCAAAACCGAAGTTGCCCCCAGTAATACGGTTGCGGCAAGCAGTCCTGCTATGGTTTTCTTTGTTTTCCACATAAAAATTCCTCCTTCAAAGCTGTTTATCGACTCTGTTCTATTTTTAGTATAACCAGAATAAAGAGCCGATTCAAGCTTTTTTTGTAAAGAAGTGATTTAAAAAAAGTCGTTTTTCTCGCCAAATAACAAGAAAAACGACTTTTTTCAAATATGGTGGGCCATCGGGGACTCGAACCCAGGACCATCCGG
>UMHV01002821.1_pt1 | contig 14871 bp, 13 predicted proteins | sample 1965621 | NCBI WGS metagenome assembly UMHV01 (sample SAMEA4836108, study PRJEB28245) | human gut metagenome | biome: gut microbiome; material: fecal sample | place: Denmark | collected 2008 | reverse complement strand
CGGTCGCCGTCCGTCGTGACGTCGGCATGGTGTTCCAGCGTCCGAACCCGTTCCCGACCATGTCCATCCGCGAGAACGTGCTGGCCGGTGTGAAGCTCAACAACCGCAAGATCTCCAAGTCCGACGCGGATGATCTGGTCGAGTGGGCCCTGCGTGGCGCCAACCTGTGGAACGAGGTCAAGGATCGTCTGGACAATCCGGGCATCGGCCTGTCCGGCGGCCAGCAGCAGCGTCTGTGCATCGCACGCGCCGTGGCCGTGCACCCGCAGGTGCTGCTCATGGACGAACCGTGCTCCGCCCTCGACCCGATCTCCACCCTGGCCGTGGAGGATCTGATCAACGAGCTGAAGAACGAGTACACCATCGTGATCGTGACGCACAACATGCAGCAGGCCGCGCGTATCGCCGACTATACAGCTTTCTTCAATCTGAAGGCTGTCGGCCAGCCGGGTCACCTCGAGTACTTCACCGACACCACCACGATGTTCAACAACCCGCAGAACGAAGAAGCCGAACGCTACGTCTCCGGACGTTTTGGCTGATCGATAAGGCCGATTCGCCAAAACGTAGTGCCAACCCGGTGGGTTGGTGCGAGTCAGCTTCAGCTGGCCAGTTAATAGCGCTTCGCTGTGCGAAACTCTGTAATTGTACGTTTTGGCTGATTGGCAGCTCCTTTTCCCCGCAAACCGACGTTGAGATTGCTCTCGGCGTCGGTTTGTTGTTTTTCTTGTGGAAGCGACACGCGCTGTTGAGAATCATTCTCAGTTACGGTTATGATGGATTCACCGAAGCATGAAGCGTATGAAAATGGAGGAACCATCGTGAACCGTTATGCAAGAATTGCGATTGCCGTACTCGCTTCCGTCGGCCTTCTCACTTCCGCGTCTGCCTGCGGAACGTCGCAGAACGGTGCCGGTTCCGCGCATGGCGCGATTTCCGTCGTCTCCTCCATCAACCAATGGGGCACCCTCGCCGAGCAGCTCGGCGGAAGCGGCGTGCGGGTGACCAGCATCATCAACTCCACCAACGTGGACGCGCACGACTATGAGCCGACCACGTCCGACATCGCCAAACTGCAGAAGGCGCGAATCGTCATCGTCAACGGCGCCGGGTACGACTCATGGGCCGTCAAAGCCGCGCAATCCGCCAAATCGCAAGTCATCAACGCGGCGGAGATCGGTGGCGTCAAGGATGGCGGCAACCCGCACGTCTGGTTCTCGGCGGCGGTGCGCAAAGCGGTCGCACAGGCCATCACCAGGGCATACGAGGGCACAAGGCCCGACGGCAAGGCCGATTTCGACAAGCTGAACCAGCAATGGCGTTCCAAGGAAGACGAGGTCGCCCGAAAAATCGCGGAGACCAAACGCAAGGCGGATGGCGAAGCCTATGCCGCCACGGAATCGGTCGCCGAATATCTGGCCGGGGACCTGGGCCTCAAAGACGCGACGCCGACCGGCTACATGCGTGCCACGGCCAACGAAAGCGAGCCAACGCCGACCGACATCAAACAGTTCACCGACATGCTGGAGGCCGGCAAGGTCGGCCTGCTGGTGGTCAACATTCAGGAGGAGACCGAGCTGACCGGCAAGATCGTCACCGCGGCAAAATCGTCCAATATTCCGATCGTGGAGCTGACCGAGCAGATGCCGGAGCAGTACGATTCCCTGACGGACTGGATGGCCGCGCTCGTCGACGCGTTCTCCCAAGCCATCTAATGCGGATCTGCGTCAAACCGATACGAAAGTCGATAAAAAAAGGGCGATTCCACTGAAGGAACCGCCCATTTTCCGTATGAAAAGGACTGTTACAGCACTGCGGTGATGATGAAGTCCAGAATGAACAGCACGGCCACGACCCAGATCACCGGATGCACTTCCTTGGCCTGCTTCTTGCAGGTCTTGACGATGCAGTAGGTGATGAAGCCGCCGGCGATGCCGTAGGAGATGGAGTAGCTGAACGCCATGAACACGGACGCGAAGAACGCCGGAATGGCTTCGGAGATGTCGCCCCACTCGATTTCCTTCAAGGAGGAAGCCATCATGCAGCCGACCACGACCAGCACGCCTGCGGTCGCGGCGGACGGCACGGCGGAGATGACCGGGGAGAGGAAGGCGGACAGCGCGAAGCAGATCGCCACGACCACGGAGGTCAGGCCGGTGCGGCCGCCGGCGGCGATACCCGCGGAGGACTCCACGTAGGTGGTGGTGTTCGAGGTGCCGCAGATGGCGCCGATGGAGGTGGCGATGGAGTCGGCGAACAGGGCCTTGTCCATCTTGGAGGAGAAGCCGGAACCGTTCTCAAGAGCCTTCTCGTCCTCGGCGGAGAAGATGCCGGTACGACGGCCGGTGCCGATGAAGGTGCCGATGGTGTCGAAGGTGTCGGACATGGAGAACGCGAAGATGGTCAGCAGGATGATCGGCAGCTTCGACACGTCGGAGAACAGCGCCGGGAAGCCATCCTTGGTGAAGATCACGCCGAAGGTCTGCGGCAGCTGGGCGAAGGTGTCGGCGATGGACACGGAGTTGGCCATGGTGGTCTGGCCCATCGGAATGCCGACGACCGCGGTGACGGCGATGGCGATCAGCATGCCGCCGCGCACCTTGAGCACGGTGAGCACGATGGCCAGCACCAGGCCGATGATGAACAGCCAGATGGTCGGATTGTTCATGACGGCAAGACCCGGGGTGGCCTGCACGGTGTCGCCGCTCTTGGCCGCGGACTTGGTGGTGAAGGTGAAGAAACCGACGTTGAGGAAGCCGACGTAGGCCACGAACAGACCGATGCCGCCGCCGATGGCGTTCTGCAGCACTTCCGGAATGGCCTGGATGATCATCTTACGGATCTTGGTGACGGTGATGATGATGTTGATCAAACCGCACAGGAACACCATGCACAGGGTTTCCTGCCACTTGAAGCCGAGGCCGAAGCACACGGTGTAGGTGAAGAACGCGTTGAGGCCCATGCCGGCGGCCTGCGCGTACGGAACATTGGCGAACAGGCCCATCACGAGCGTGCCGATGATGGCCGCGATGATGGTGGCGAGGAACACGCCGCCCCACGGCATACCGGTCGAAGACAGGATCTGCGGGTTGACGATGATGATGTAGGACATGGCGAAGAACGTGGTCAGGCCGGCCATGATCTCCGTGGAGACGGTGGTGCCGTTCTCCTTGAGATGGAAGAATTTCTCCATTTTCTCTTTTCTCATCTTTCTTGGGTTGGTAGGCGCGTGCCATATGGTGGCGTGCGCCGGCGAGAATCGCGACTCGCCTGGGACATGCGTCCCTGAACAAAGCAAACGTAGCACCTATGTAAGTCATGGAAATTTCGTGCGATTGGTAAGGGGTTGCTTTTGCGGCGGCGCGACACGCCGGTCTGGATTAGTCCAAACGGGTCAGTAAATTACCCATTTGTAAACCACAGACCGTTGGTTGGAGCGTGCAAGCGCTCACGAAGTTTGGTTCGCCAAGCCAGCGCAGGTTGAAGAACATACGCCCACCAAGGGCTTTCCGCTTAGCGGTCGAATGTTGCTCTGCCTGCGTGCAGGGCTTTTTTATTGCCCTGCGAGGTGTTCCGAATCTCACAGTCAACGGTTGACTAAGGAAGGAACGCCATGAAGAGGCCCGAAAAGGAAGCGGTGGTCGCTCAGCTTACGGACAAGTTCCGTAACGCCGACGCTATCTACCTGACCGAGTACCGCGGGCTTACCGTTCCGCAGATCTCTGAACTGCGCGAAAAGCTAGGCCGCGATACTTCCTACACTGTGGCAAAGAACACGCTCGTTCGCATTGCAGCCAAGGAAGCTGGCATCGAAGGTCTTGATGAACTTCTCGCCGGCCCGACCGCTGTGACCTTCGTGAAGGGTGACTTCATCGAAGCTGCGAAGACCCTGCGTGACTTCGCCAAGACCAACAAGGCACTGATCATCAAGGGCGGCTTCGCTGATGGCACCGTCTACGATGCTGAAGGCGCCAAGAAGCTGGCAGACCTCAAGTCTCGCCCGCAGCTGCTCGCCGAGTTCGCCGGCGACATCAAGGCTACGATGTCCAAGGCCGCGTACCTGTTCAACGCTCTGCCGACCAAGGCCGTGCGTACGATCGATGCGCTGCGCGAGAAGCAGGAAAAGGCTGCCTGATTTCGCTGCGGCTCGCCGCATGAATGAAGCAACCACAAAAAAGAAAAACAATTGTTTTAGGTGACGGCCACCTCTTCAATTCAGTCCGTCGCCAAGAATGAAAGGAAGCCATTATGGCTAAGTACACCAACGATGAGCTGCTCGAAGCTTTCGGTGAGATGACCCTGGTTGAACTCTCCGAGTTCGTCAAGGCCTTCGAAGAGAAGTTCGACGTCGAGGCTGCTGCCCCGGTCGCCGCTGTTGCCGCCGCTCCGGCTGCTGGCGCTGCTGCTGAGGAAGAGAAGGACGAGTTCGACGTCATCCTCTCCGCCGTTGGCGACAAGAAGATCCAGGTCATCAAGGCCGTCCGCGCTATCACCAACCTGGGCCTGGCTGAGGCCAAGGCTCTCGTCGACGGCGCTCCGAAGGCTGTCCTGGAGAAGGCCAAGAAGGAAGACGCCGAGAAGGCCAAGTCCCAGCTCGAAGAAGCCGGCGCCACCGTCGAGCTCAAGTGATTCGCGCGGCTTCAAGCCGCAATCACCAAGCTGTAATGGAAACCCCGTTTGCCGTAAGGCAGCGGGGTTTTCCGCATATGGAGCATGACTCAGGCATGTTCTAAAATGGGGGAATTAGGCGAAAGTTGTCAATTTATCGGTTCGGAATCCTTACTTTCGCGATGAATCATGACACAATGGCAGATAGTGTAGTGCGAAAGGAAGGCCGACAACGGTGAGCGAGGATCGACGAATGACGCGGCAGTGGACCGTCAAAGTTGACGGAAACAACGTGAAAACGCTTCATGACGGCGAAAGCGTGGAAATCGGGCGCAAACCGTTGCGCCCGCTGTCGGATGACGGGTTCGCTCGTCTCGACATCATGGATCCGGGCAAGTCCATGTCGAAAAGGCATGCGGTCCTCTCCGTCGACAAGCAGGGCAATTGCTCCGTACGAGATCTGCATTCCACCAACGGCTCGTTCGTGGTGACGAACAACGGCCAACTGATGCGCCTGCCCGCAGGCGAGGACATCAAGCTGCCCATCGACTCGATGACCCTGCAGTTCGGCGACGTGCGTCTTACGCTCGAATCCGCATTCGAACACGATGACGAGGATGACGACGTCACCTCCGGTGTCTCGGATGATACAAGCCAGCCGGTTTCGAACCTGTTCGAATACGCGGTCTCCGACGAGGCTCCGCAGGAACCGGATGCAGCCGACATGTCCGTGGACGACATCCTCAATCTGCGTGCCGGCGAGCCGACGACGTTCTTCCACGCGCGCAATGTCACCGACCGTGCCGATGCTCTGCACCAGGCGGAACGTCAGACCTTCACGCCGGAGCATGCCGACAAGCCGGAACTCGAAGATGCATTCCCCTCGGTCTCCTTGGTTCAGGAAACCGTCGTGGCCGCGGACAAGCCCCGCGACCTGTTCGCCGACGCCGCAGCGCAGGCCGAGGCTGAAGCTGAGATCGAGGCCGATGCGGCCGATTCCGCTGATGCGGCTGCGACCGATGCCGAGGTGGCTGCCGTCTCAACCGAGACAGCCGCTCGGCCCTTGGAAGCATCCCATGACGGTAACAAGAACAACCTGATTCCGGTGGACAAGCTGTTCAGCGCGCGCCCCAACACGCCAATCGCCGTCGCTCTGCCCGACAGGAACGACACTGGCGATAACACAGGCAACGTTGACAAGGCTGACAATGCGGCTGACGCGTCCGTCCAGGAACAGACGCAGTCCGCCGAACAATCGCAGATGGCGGAACAGCCCACATCGGAAACTGCCGAACAGCAGCCCGCCGAACAGCAGTCGAAGCCGATGCACGCTACGCAGCCGCAGATGGAACAGCCGGGAACGGTGACCGCGGAAGACGACGACGAGCGGTTCCGCCCGCAAAACAGCCAATCGCAGCCCGCGCCGGACGAAACCGCCGCATTCAAGCCGATCTTCGAACCGGGATCGGTATTCGACCGTGTGTCCAAAGGCGGCCTCGCCAAGCAGGAGCAGACCATCGAGGTCGATGGCCTGACCTCCGATGACGCCAAACGCACGGATGATTTCACAGTGCAGTTCCAGATGGCGCGTCATCCGGAACTGTTGCCGTTCCTCGCCATGAACCCATCCCTATACGATGACCTGTACGCGTGGTTGGGCGCATTGGGCAACCAAGACATCGATGCGGCTTTGGCACACAATCCGGGATATGAGGAATACCGCAAGGCAGTAGGGAAGTGAGTCGGTATATGAGCGAAAACGAAGAGACGGCCACCGCGTTGGACCGTATCCGCGGATGGCGTGAGGAGTATCGCCTTGGTCTGGCACCATCCCCGCTTGAGGATGTGACGCAACTGAGCGCCCAGCTTGACCTGACGCATGCGCACCCATCGGGCATCGCGCAGCTGTTCGCCAAAGGACACGTCACCTTGGACTCGTTGTTCCGAGACAACGGCATGCTGCGCGCCGCGGGCAGGCGTGTGGAACGCGTGCTCGACGACCGTGACGCGAAAAGCCGTGTCAGCGGCGTCGGCGAACTCTCCTTGGTGGTCGGCGTAGCCATTTGGAAAGGCAACCAGATGCCGGTGCTCATGTATCCGGTCGAAGTGCGCAAGGAAGGCCGCAACATCGAGAACGGCACCGTCATCGCGTTCACCGGACGAGTGCGTCTGAACGCGGCCTTCGCCGCCGTGATGCGTGAAAACAACGTGACATTGGACGAGACCAAGCTCTTCGATGGTTCGAATTACGAAAGCGGCACCCCCGAAACGTCCGCGGTGTTCGCGGCCATCACAGCGCGCGCGTCCAGCGTTTTCCCCGATTTCGAAATCGAACGTCACATCATCCTCGGCTGCTTCATGGACCCGTCCTCGCAGATGCTGGTGGAAAGTCGCCAGATCATCAACCAGCTGTCCCAAGGCCCGACAGGCAACACCGTCCTGGACGCGCTCGCCGGGAACAAGGAAGCCGCGGACGCGCTGAAAGACGCGCAGATTCCCGAATACAGTCCGTTCGACGCCGATCCCCATGGCGAATACGAGATTGGCGACGTTGACAACACCGTCCGATACGCGGCGCAGCTGGCCGCATCCGGGCATTCGATTTTCGTGGACAGCGCGATCAGCGGCAACACGGCCGAACAGGCCGCGGCAATCGCCTCCCGTTGCGTGATGGGCGGACACAGCGTGCTGTACGTGCCGTGCGTCACCGACCAAAAGCGCCGTTTCATGCAGACGATCGCGGCCAACGAGATGAGCGGCCAATTGCTGGACATCGCCGATGACGGCGCCAATGCGGCAATCGACCGTCAGCTGATAGCCGCAGTCGGTTTCCAATCCGGCGTCGCGACTTCGCGTTTCGACCAGATCTCCGACGAACTGGTGGGCGTACGCTCCCGCCTGGCCCGCTATCTGGGCGACCTGCATGGCGTCAGCCAGGAATGGGGCGTGTCCGCATACCAGACCATCCAGAACCTCGCACAAATCGCCGTCCTGCCCACGCATCCGACCACGCATGTGCGTCTGGCCAAGCAGTCCGCCCATTCCATCGCGGACAAGATGGAGGAATGGGCTCAGAAGCTGTATCGCGCGGGAGAACTCGGCGAATACACCATCGGCGCGCAGGACACCGCCTGGTACAAAGCCTCCCTGTATTCCGAAGAGGAAGCGGTCAGCGCATACCAGCGTGTGGTCGAGCTGCTGCGCAAGGTGCTGCCCGCCACCCGCAAACAGGTGTCCAGCACCGTGCAGACCTGCGGCTTCCCGATTCCCACCACCGCGCAGGAGTGGGGACGCCAGGTCATGGTGCTCAAGAACCTGCGCCGCGTGCTCGACGTCTTCCAGCCGGAAATCTTCGAACGCGACATCGATTCCATGATCGAGGCCACCAAGCCCAAGGCCCAGCGCAAGGCCGAAGGCAGCTCCATGGGATTCTGGGAACGTCGCCGCCATATCAAGGAGGCCAAGTCGATGCTGCGCGTCGGCGCGCAGGTGGAGAACCTGCATGAGGCGCTGCTCGTGGTGGCCAAGCAGGCCGAACAGTGGCACATGTTCGTTCCTCACGGCGGATGGCCGGTGCTGCCCGCCAAACTCGACGACATCATCAACACGCAGGACCAGCTGACGAACGATATGACCGCGTTGAACGTGGCGCTCGCCACCACACCGCAGGGCGGCAATCTGGACACCGTCGACCTCAACCAGGTGGAAGAGCGTCTGAAGGCCCTGTATGACGACAAGCAGGCGTTGGATACGCTGCCGGAACGCGCCCGTCTGGAACGTGAGTTCCATTCGGCCGGTCTGGATGAGCTTGTGGCGGACCTGAGCAACCGCGGCGTGCCGAACGACGCCGTGGCCGGAGAACTGCAGCTGGCGTGGTGGACCACGGCTTTCGAAGACATCGTGAAGTCCTCCGCCATCATTTCCAACCAGGATGGCTCCGCCATGCAAAGCGCCGCCGACCGATTCACCCAGGTGGATGTCGAACACGTGCGTTCCATCGGACCGATGGTCGCCCAAGAGTCCGTACGCCGTCTGTGCGACATGCTTTTCTCCCGCACGCAGGAAGCCAATCTGCTGCATACCACGCTTGCCGGTTCCCGAAACGTGCCGTTGAACAGGCTGCGCAGGGAGCATCCGCAGATTTTGGCCGCGGCAAAGCCGATTCTGGTGGCAACGCCAGCCACGCTCGCTGCCATCACCGACCCGGCGCCGCTTGCCGATACCGTCATCATCGATACGGCCGCGCATATTCCGTCCATCGAGCTGCTCAGCATCATCGCCCGCGCGAAGCAGGTCGTGGTGATCGCGCACCGCAAGACCGTCACATCCGATGGCCTGCAGCGACTGATCGCACTGCTGCCAAGCGTGAAGATAACCGACAGGCCGGTTCGCCGTGCGCCGAAGCTCAACGCCTTCCTTGAATCGGAAGGATACGGCTCCGTGCCGTGCGATGTGGCGCGTGAAGGATACCAAGGCGAAGTCGCGTACCATTTCGTGCCGGACGCCAACGGTGTGCCGGTCATCAATTCCGGTCTGGTCGAATCAAGCCAGCAGGAGATCGACGAAGTGGTGAGCATCATCCGCAAGCGCGCGGCCGGTTTCACCATCGTTCCCGCATCGTATGTGCTTACCGTGGTGGCGCTCACGCACACGTTCCGCATCCGTCTGGGTGCCGAGCTCAAGTCGCTTGCCAACAAAGACAAGGCCATGGGCATGTTCCTGCGCCACGTGCGCATCGTGGACATCGTCGATGTGGCCGGCGCCCACGCCACCGACGCGATTCTTGCGATGTGCTACGCCAAGACCTCGCACGGCAGGCTGCTGCAGCAGTTCGGCGCGCTGGAATCCGACGGCGGTCGAGGCATGCTGCTGGACGCTTTGGCGGTACCGGACCGTCATCTCGACATCGTCTCGTCCTTCGCATCCGACGATATGGACGACGAGCGACTGCATCAGGATGGTCCGAAGGCGCTCAAAACCGTGCTGCGTTGGGCCGAACAGCTTGATGACAGCATGGTCCGCCCGGCGATCAAGGAGTCCGGAGAGAACGTGCTCTTCAACGATCTCGCCGAGAGGATCCGCGAACGCGGCTTGGACGTGGCCGTCGATTACGGTTTCGATGACGGACTCAAACTGCCGTTGGTGGTTGGTCTGAAAGGCGAGCCGTTCGCTTTGGCCGTGCTCACCGATGACGCGCAGTTCATGGGATTGCAATCCACCAGGGAACGCCATCGCGTGCTGCTGCAGGACATCGAATCGCTTGGCTGGTCGGTGATGACGGTATGGAGCGTCGGCGCGTTCGTGAACCCCGATAAGGAAGTCGACCGCATCGTGGCACGACTGGGAAGCCTGTACCGGGAGGAACGGTGAGCGCCGAGCATATCGAAAACGTCATGGAGCATGACGATTCGCAGACCCAGTCCGAGACGCACTCCACACCCAGTTATTCCGCCACGCGGCGGACCGCACGCAAGCATAAGCGCGTGGTCCGCCAAGGTACGGAACTGTTCGATGCCGATGGCGTCAAACTCGAACCTTCGGACGTGCTCACCAAGCGCCAACGCGAGGCGGATGACGACAAGCGCATCCTAAACGAGCTTCCGCCACATTGGGCGGTCTTCTCCGAACGTGGCCGCTGATACGTCCAGCCGGGTGCCAGCTATCGATTAGGATTATCAGCCATTAATTGATGGTGGCGATGACCGCACTGTATTCCTGAACCCGCAACACGACGGCCGCCTCATTGGGCGGCATGGCGAACACCGCGATGGTATTGCCTTGCGCATCCTTAGCCGGTTTGCCGGTCAGCAGCGCTTCGGCGCAGATCGTGCGTAACTGCGCATCCACACCACCGTCCGGCATATCATTAGCCATGCCGGACGGCGTTTCCGTACCGTTCGGCATATCCGCGACATTCGGTGTGCCGGACTGCATCTCAGCATCTGTCATGGTGGCGCTGGAAAGTGTCACCTTGTCTCCGGGAATCAAACCGCCGGCCACACTTGCCAAACGCACTTCGATACTCGTATGGCCCTGCGGCACAACGGGGGACGCACGGGCCATGCCCGACATAAGCACATCGTGCGCGCCGATGCCCACCTGTGCGATCAAGCCGACGGCGTCGTCAAGCGTATGGAAGGCGTTGCTCAGCGAGCCATCGCTCGGCGCCTCACGTAACTCCACGTCTTCGCGTGTGATGGCCGTGCCTTTGGCGACATTCCGCACCGCGACCACAATAGGCTGCGTGGCGATGGCTGCGCGTACGCATTGCAGCGTGGCGAATACCGTCAGGCCAGCGCACAATGCGGCGAGGAACCGATGCAGGCGTGCGTTGCTTCGTCTGGCTTCCAACGATGCGGCAGTCGAACCATGACGGTCTCGTTGCAGACGCGTCGTGCGCGCGGTCCGTCCTTCCGAAGCCGTCGATGTGCGCAAACTCGAATGTGGCCGGCGGTCCATCAAGGAATGAAAAAAGGTCATCATGCATGCATGATGACCTGATTGTTATGACCACGGCAAGCGGAATCCGGGGTTGTGGTCGGAGAATGGGAGTTATCCACAATCTCCGGCGTGTCGCGTTGGATTCCGCGCCTGTGGGTCACTTGGATTTGTCGGTGCGGTAGAAGCCGGACCCCTTGAACTCGATCGGCACCGCGGAATAAACCTTGCGGACCTGCTCCTCGCCGCATTCCGGGCATACGGTGATCGGATCGTCGGTGAACGACTGCTGCTCGGTGAAGTCGTAGTTGCAGTTCTTGCAACGGTAATGGTAAGTAGGCACGATATCCTCGCTTTACGCACAATCCCAAATTTCTTAACGGGACATATCCTAGTACGTTCCCTGAGACGGCCCCGCAACCGTCCTATCCTCGGACATCGGCATAACCATCCGGCGTGAGCACGTCGTCGACGGGAATATCATGCGGCTCATGCGGCACGGTCTCGTCGGTCGGCTCCCAAGGCCAGCAAACGGCGACCACGCGCGCGGTGCTGCTACGATGCTCCAAAGCGCGGTCGTACCAACCGCCGCCGCGCCCCAATCGGAAACCATGTTCGTCCACAGCGAACGCTGGCACAATGATCAGCTCGGCCGAAGTGAGAACTTCCGGTCCTTCCGCTGCGTTTTCCGGCTCCTGCGGGCGATGTGTGTTGATGGAACCATCAGCATTGCGCTGGTCGCGCAGATCGTCAAGACCGTTCAGCTCACTCCAGCCGACTTCCATGCCAGCACCCAGACGCGGCACCAAAACACGGCAATCCGCGTCGAACATCGCTTCGAGCAACGGCATCATCGATATTTCACTGCCCATCGAGGCGAAGGCCGCGACGGTTGATCGCGGTCGAATCAACGACGCTTCCAATGCGTGTTCGGCAAGCAGCCGTCCCGCTTCGCGCCGCTGGTCGGCGGACGTCCGCTTTCGTCGTTCGATCGCAGCCGCGCGCCACTGCCGTTTCAGCTCGCGTTGTTGCTTATACATGTCCATATCGTTCGTTGTACCACGGTTCGATTGCGTGGAAAACGGAACATGGGGTATGGGTGGGGCACAATGGAAGGGTGACGATTTTGCAATCCTTGAGCGACATGATGCGTCGTCCGGGGAATAATTCCTTTGAAATGCCGGAATTCATCCAATCGCATAGCATGCGTGTCCCGGTGAGTCTGCGCCCGTTGGCGGGTGCCGACTATGACGAGTGGAACGAGGTTCGCTGGCGCAACGATGCCTGGCTCAAGCCGTGGGAATCCGGCGACCCGCTGCACGGCGCCCCCATCACCTACAAGGAATGGATGAAACAACTGCGGCGCAACGAACGGGCCGGTACCGGTGCCGTGTTCGCCATCGAACAGCATGGCCGTATCGTCGGGCAGATCTCGTTGGGCGCGATCTGCTACGGCGCGATGCGTTCCGGCGTGGTCGGCTATTGGGTGGACGAGCGTTGCGCCGGGCGTGGCTACGCGCCGATGGCGGTGGCGCTGTTGGCGGATTGGGCCATGTTCGACCCGACCGGACCTCGACTGCATCGCATGGAAATCGACATTTTGCCGGAAAACAAGCGGTCCCGTGCCGTCGCACGCAAGGTCGGAGCAACGTTGGAGGGGGTACGGCGCGCGTATATGTACGTCAACGGCCAATGGCGCGATCATGAAAGCTACGTATTGATGGCCGAGGACGCGCCAAACGGTTTCACCGCGCGTCTGATGACAGGGAATTCACCCTCCTGATTCGACACGCCGGGGAGGACTCGCCTCGAATGTCGGAATGTCACCTATTCTTATGACATATGGGTTATGAATCGTTAAGCACGGTGGTCGTGCTTGCGATCGTTGTCATCCTGATGCTCATCTGGTTGCCCAGACGGACGATTAAAGGCATGAAGAGGGTGATCGAACATCGCGAGGACCGCTTTTCACCGTCGTTGCATCTGGTGGATGCCGACAGCGGAACGCGATTTTCCGATGAGACCGTCGCGGCAGCGAAAGGGGTACTGATGCAGTCCACAGAGGCGCACAAAGGCGCAACATCCGAAGAACGGATCGCGGAAATTCGCGCCCTTCGTCACGCCGCGGTCCGCAGGAGGCGCGCCATCGCCGTCTCATTGCTGACAATCACGGTCGTTGTGCTGGTCTGTGCGTTCGCACTGCACTTCAGCCCGCTGTTCGCGCTCATTCCGGCCGCGTTGCTGGCCGCGGTGCTCGCGTTGGGTGTGCGTGCGTCCAAGCAGGCCGTGGCGTGGGAGCGGAAGGTCGCCAGATACCATGCCAAGGTGAAGAAGCGTGCCGCCGCCGAACGCAAACGTGCGCAGGCGGAGCAGGCGGAACGTGCCAGACTGCGCGCGCAGGAGCTGGCCGAGGCCCGCAAGGTCGCCGACGAGCAGTTGAAGACCGATGTCGTTCCCGAGGGGGAGATTCGCCAGGCGATCGCCCGCGGCAAGGCCGATCGGGACGCCGCGGTGAAACGGCGCAAGGAAGAGATGTCTTCCAAGGAAGAGACGCAGACTGCCGAGAAGGCCGTCGACCAGACAACCGAACGTGCGGATGCCGCGCCCGCTGACGTCAAGGAAGTGGGACTGTCCATCCACGATGAGCGAGACAATATGGCCGAAGAAGCCAAAACCGTTGCCGTCAAGTCCACGCAGGACTTGATTTCCTTCTCGTTGGGTGCGCCTCGCGACGGTGCCGACGTTGAGGTGGATGCTCCGGAAAGCATGGAGATCAAGTCCACCAAACAAGTGGCCAAGGCCGTGCCCGTCGAAACGCCTTCCGACGAGGCTGAGCCGTTGATTCCGCCAAGCGACGCAATGGGCAGCATGGATGCCGATGAGGCCGCCGCCCGCGTGGATGAGGGCGTGCACCTCAGAGAGGTCGACGTTCCGGGATTCCACGATGCCGAAGTACGTGCCGATGTGGAGGCTCCGGATGTGACTTCGGACTCCCTAGGCACCGGCCTGGAGGCCATTCTGGCCCGTCGTAGCGCCTGACGAAACGCTTGAACCGTTTTTTACAAAGCCTGGAACCGCATGGTTTCAGGCTTTTTTGATAATTTCTCTCAGAGCGTTAGCACTCGAGTTGGCAGAGTGCTAATAATCGCGCTAGGATAAGTCACAGCGCGAAAGGACGACGCCGTAAGTGATCGTCAGCCTCTTGCTAGCGGGTCCCGGCGCGGTAAGTATCGATTTCTCTTTAGAAAGAGGAGGTCCACAGTGTCGATCTCACTCACACCGTTGGAAGACAAGATCATCGTCAAGCAGGCGGAAGCCGAGACCCAGACCGCTTCCGGTCTGTTCATTCCGGACAATGCCAAGGAGAAGCCGCAGCAGGGCGAAGTCCTGGCTGTCGGCCCGGGCCGTCGTAACGACGCCGGCGAGCGTATCCCGGTCGACGTCAAGGTCGGCGACAAGGTGCTGTACTCCAAGTACGGCGGCACCGAGGTGCACTACCAGGGCGAGGATTACCTCATCGTCTCCGCTCGTGACATCCTGGCCATCCTCGGCTGAGACTAGCGCGTAGCTGTCGAAACCCCGTTTCCCGTATATTGCGATTCGCAAGGCTCGGGAGGCGGGGTTTCTGCGTTGTTCGGCGCCGATTTGCGTAAAACGTTGGAATTTCAACGATTTGGGCCGTTTTTGGCCGTCGCGACACGCCGTATTTGCATAAGTCGGCCGGTCTGTGGCATACTAAACGGGTTGCCGGTTGGGGTTCAACCAAACAGGCAGCACGGCGGATTTCCCAAGCGGTCAAAGGGAACTGACTGTAAATCAGTCGCC
>UMHV01007398.1_pt1 | contig 15042 bp, 10 predicted proteins | sample 1965621 | NCBI WGS metagenome assembly UMHV01 (sample SAMEA4836108, study PRJEB28245) | human gut metagenome | biome: gut microbiome; material: fecal sample | place: Denmark | collected 2008 | reverse complement strand
GATGGGACAGAGAATATGATTTTTGATTGATCTGTCCTGAGGGGCTGGAATCATTGGCAGCCGTATCATGTAAAAGCACATGGTACGGCTGCTTTTAGTACCTGGAATATTTTATAGCACCTTGACTGATAATCATGAAAAGCATGGAAGTGTTCAAACTAATCTTTTGGGGATTTTCTGAGATTGTTAAAAAAAATTGCAACTTTTTTGGGAGTTTGCACGTCTAATAAGTAGAAGCACATAAAGAAAAGCTTTTATACAATATTTCCTGATGACCGGTCTGATATAGGAGAAGGGAGACGACAATGAATGAGATTTTGATACGAAAAGCAAAGAAAGGCGATAAAGATGCTTTTTGTCGGCTTATAGATGAGAATGTACAGAGTATGTACAAGGTTGCAGCGGCATATCTGAAAAATGATGAAGATGTTGCGGATGCAATACAGGATACGATTCTTTCCTGCTATGAAAATTTGAAAAGTCTGAAACAGAACAGATATTTCAAGACATGGATGATCCGAATTCTGATCAATAAGTGCAAGGACATGATACAGAAGAAAAAGCTGGTTACTTATACGGATCAGATGCCGGAAACGCCTTTTCACGAAGAAAAATATGCAGCAATGGAATGGATCCAGGCCTTAGAGCCATTGGACAGTAAATACCGCTTGGTTGTTCTTCTATACTATATGGAAGGATTTGGTATCCGGGAAATCAGTGACATTCTGGATATGAAGGAAAGCACTGTAAAATCTCGTCTTTATCGTGGCAGAAAACAGATTGCAGAGATGTATGGATATAAGGTTAAGGAGGGACGTGCCTAATGATGACTTTAAATTATAATGAGAAAGACTTCCAGAAAAAACTTCAAAAGGACATAGAAATGCCGGAAATCGTGCATGAACATATTAATCAGGCATATCGTTTGATTGAAAATAACGCTGTTTTACAGAAAAAAGCATCAAAGGATCCATATCATTGGATGAAAAGTGGAGGCAGGATAGCAGGAGGGATGGCAGCGGTACTGGCAGTAGGATTTGTATTCTGTGCAATCAATCCGGTAATGGCAAAAAATATCCCGGTTGTAGGAGGACTCTTTGAAATTTTACAGGATAATGTGAGTTTCTTTGGTGACTTTTCAGATCATGCAACAACTTTGGAAGCTGTTGATGGAACGAAGACAGATAGCAGTGAAACAGACGGAGCCAAGACAGATCATGCCAATAATGATGCTATTTACACTAAGACAGCAGATGGGCTGACAATTACATGTTCTGAGGTATATGCAAACAGCCAGGCAATTTATGTGACTATGCAGTTTAAAAGTGATAAACCGTTCCCAGAAACAGAAACTGGGGCGGAAAGTGGAACACCAGTCATTGATCTGGATATGACAGGGGGTGTGGACTTTAATTCAGAGGCTAGCCCGGTAATTGACGGTCAAGTGGAAGGAAAATTTCTGGATGATAACACCTATGCATGTATTTTCCGTTATGATTTGGCTGAAGCCGCAAAAGATTATACGGAATATAATGAGAAATACAATGAAATGACACAGCAGGTAATGGATGAGATGGGAATAACTCAGGCGGACTTAGATGATCAGACGGATGAAGGTTATGCGCTGCTGGAAGAGTTTATCAATAAATTGTCTGAACGTGGTGGAGAATATCAGAAGTACATTAAAGATATTGATATTCCAGATACCTTTAACCTGCATCTGGATATTACGAAGGTAAGAGGACTGGAAGCAAACTATCAGTGGTCAGAAGAGGATGAGAAAAAATATGGAAGGGATGCTGGCTACTACAAATATGAAGGTGACTGGAGCTTCGATATCCCGGTTACGGTAGATGATTCCCAGACAGAAGTATTGGAACTCAATGATACAAACGATGCAGGTATTGGACTTAAATCGGTGATTCGTACTCCATATGAATTGACGGTAAATGAACTTTATAAGGAAGGTTCCAACAGTGATTGCTTTATGGTAGCTCTTGATGCCAATGGAAACACACTTCCGTACAATGAGTCTACTGGAAACTGTAATAACTTCGCAATTCAGGACAGAGATATTTCTACGGTAGACATTTATTTTCTGGATTATGTCCAGTATATGGATGAGCTGAAAGGCCAGCAGAATTTTGATAATCCTACGAAAGAGGATGGACAAAAATGGAAAAAACTTCTGGAGGAGAATGCGAAGTACCATAAGACATTGCATTTTGACAATGACAATGTAAAAAACTAGTTGATATAAAAGAAAGATGAATAAGATATGAGACAAAAAGAAGTGATGGGGCAATCAATAAGAACTTCAAAATCGGCAAGACCCGGAACAATTACTTATGTGCCGATAGACAAGTCTGAATTCAGATCTACTGTATCTTCAGACAAAAAGAAAAACAAAATTATGAAAATAGTTGTAATGCTTATAGTGATGATTTTGGTTATGAGCTGTTGTGTGTATGCAGGTATATCTTATTATTACTCATATCACTTCTTTTTGGGTACGACCATCAATGGAATTGACAGTTCAAATAAGACAGCTTATGAAGTTGAGCAGGAGATTGCAGGGAAAAAGGATAACTATGTTATTCAGGTAAGTGCAAGGATGCAGGAACCTCAGACTATTACAGGTAAAGACATTGATTATCAATATGTATCCAGCGGGGAAATCCTTCAGCTGCTGAAGACTCAGAAACCATGGGAATGGATCAGAGTTTTTTTTGAAACGAAAAATTATATGGTTCAAGAAGAGACTGTTTTCAGTCGGGAAAAGCTGGAGGAACAGGTAAGTTCATTAAATTGTGCCAAAAAAGAGAATCAGATAGCACCGGAAAATGCGTATGTAAGTTTTTCTAATTCAGAATTTACTATTGTGCCAGAGACAGAAGGCAGTGAATTAAATGCCAAGGAAGCTTATCAGATGATAAGCAGAGCAATTGATAATGAGGCGGCAGATGTAGATCTGGGAAGCAATCCAAAGGCTTATAAGGAAGCAGATGTGACGAGAGATAGTTCAGAACTTCAGAATATGGTAAATATGTATAATAGCCTGGCAAAAGCAAATATCACATATACATTTGGAGATGAAACGGTAACACTTGACGGGAATACCATCAAAAACTGGCTGCAGTTTGACGAGAAAGGGCAGTTGCTTCCGGATGATGGAGCCTTCAGGCAGCATGTAGTGGATTATGTGGCACAGCTTGCAGCAGATCATGATACAGTTGGCACTGAAAGACAATTTGAGACCACAAGCGGAAGGATTGTGTATGTATATGGCTCAGCCTATGGATGGAAGATTGATCAGGACAAGGAAGCAGCACAGCTCATGCAGGAAATTCAATCAGGAACCCAGACAACCAGGGAACCGGTATATTCTATGAGAGCAAATGCACATGGGATCAATGATCTCGGAGATACATATATAGAGGTAGATCTTACAGAGCAGTATATGTGGTATTATCAGAATGGAAATATTATTTTTCAATCAGAAATCGTATCCGGACTGCCAGGTGATCCGGATAGAAAAACACCCCCTGGAATATTCACACTGAATTCAAAGAGCAGTCCGTCTGTGCTGCGAGGTGAAATGACAGCAAATGGAACCTATTCTTATGAACAGCCGGTAACGTACTGGATGCCATTCAATGGAGGAATTGGCTTTCATGATGCAGACTGGCAGCCGTACTTTGGTGGTGACAGATATCTTACAGGTGGTTCTCATGGATGCATCAATCTTCCCCCGGAAAATGCCGGGCAGCTTTATAGTCTTATTCAGTATGATGTCCCGATAATTTGTTTTTACTAATTCTATATTATTCTGCCAGACGGCTTTAATTAATATGTTTTCAATCCGCCGGATATTTGTTTTTGGAAAAGAAGACCTCATTTTTAAAGAATAAAAAAATACCTGTGATGTGGGCAAAACTTTTTCAGGATCTTTTAAAAGATTGTGACCGGGAGATATATTCAAATCCGCAATTTTATACATGGAAGAAAACAAAGTAATAGCAAGTCGAATGGCTGTGTATTAAAATTAGGTAATGTAATTGAAGAAAAGATATGATATCATATGGGTAACAAATTGAACTGTGTGTGGAGGTGATGGCTGTGAAGAAAAAAGTGACAATAGTGTTGGTCATTATTAGTATTGTTGCTATAAGTACAATGATTATGTTTTCAACATATAAGTCTTCAGAAGCCTGTCGAAAAGCAAATGCCGCGATACAGTGGGATTGTTCTGTAACCTGTGCGGAAGAGTCAACGCCTGATTCTTATGTAATTACATATTCTGATGCAAAAATTTTATCCAAAACAGGCGTGTTGACGGTTCAGAACAGAAACGATTTTGATATTATTGTGTATTTGCTCTGCGAAGGAAAACAGGAACTCGTGTCTGGCAGGATTCCTGCAGGTGGCTGCTATTCTTTTCTGAACGTTACAGATGAAGAATACACGGTAGGCATCCATGCTGATGTTGATGAAAATACGGATATAAAAGTATTTGTATATGACGGAAAAGACACCGAACCATATACAAGATAATTGATAAGACAAAGGAATATTGAAAAAAATATTCGCAGATATTTTGGGATATGAAGTTCAGGAATGGATAATGGATTTAGAAGCATTAGGAATTCACTCATATGACTTGGATGATCTGGCACAAACACAGAAAACATTCCACTGCCGATAAAAAAGGCAGCTTTTCCCTATATCTACACGCCATAGGTATCGAAAACCTATGGCGTTTTTTATAAAATTTTTTTCTTGAAAGCAAATGACTGTTTTTCAAGTCTAATAATTATAAGAAGAAAGGGAGGTACTTTATGGATGCTTTAATAACAGAGGCTAAAAATGGAGATAAAGAAGCATTTGTCAGATTAATCCGGATGAATAAGCAGAGCCTGTATAAAACTGCCTGGATTTATCTTCGGGATGAGCAGGATATTGCAGATGCCCTGCAAAATACAATCCTATCCTGCTATGAAAATATACAGAGACTGAGAGAGCCGAAGTATTTTAAAACCTGGCTGATGCGGATCCTTATAAATGAGTGCAAGGACATTCTCCGCCAAAAGAACCATGCAGCAGAACTGGATGATTTTGCAGAAGGGGTACATTGTGAAGAACTGAATCTCTGTGAATGGAAACAATTGCTTTTATGCCTGGATGAAGAAAGTAGGAAAATCGTGGAACTCTATTATTTTGATGAGTTTTCAGTTAAGGAAATCAGTGCCCTTCTTGAAATGAACAGCAATACCGTATCAACCAAACTTTCCCGGGCAAGAGCAAAATTAAAAAAGGTGATCAGGAGGTGAGACTATATGAAAGAAATCAGAAGGATTTTAAAAGAAGAAACTGCAATACCGGAAAATATTGATAAAGCCATGGAAGATGTTCTGAGCGGAATTTTAAATTCCCCAGACGAGAAAACAACGGGGGCTTTAAGTAAAAAAACAAATGGAGAAAGAACGAAAAATTCAGGAAATAAGAAAAAAATAATTCGGATTCTTCTTCCGGTAGCTGCTATATTAGGAGTTAGTACTGGCGTACTTGCAACAAATATCGGACGACTGTATAAAGAACTTGAACAACAGGGGGTCGCTGAACAGGAGGCAGCTCAAATGGTTGTCACAGAACCTGAGTCAACTGCAGAAAATGTGGAAAATATTACTTCTTATCCAATAACTCCCGAGACGGTCGATTGGAATCAGTCCATGCTGACTGTTAAAGAAGCGTATTTTGATGGCGGCGGTTTAAGTTTTGTGGGAGAACCTTCCAATGAGGCAAAGAATTATATGATCACTTGCCGTGATCATGCAACGGTGAATGGAAAAGATGCACTGGCTTCTTTAAATAAAATAGAAGGAGAAGATCTTTATTATGGGCATATTACTTTGTATGATGACGCTTTGATTGAGAAAATATTAAATGAAGATTCTGAAGTAGAACTTTCCATGACTATTCAGGCATATCCTGTTTATGACGGTAAGATTTATTATACCTGGAAAGACGCTGAAGCTTACGAAAAGATTTTTAAAACTGGTTCTTTTACAGATTCAGAAGGAAGGGCTTCTTATGCACTTCCTGCGGAGGACGTTTACAGAGGATATACGCCTCAGACTCTTACGTTAACCCTTCCATTAAAGGATGAAGTAAGGGATATCATTGAAAAATATAGAAAAGAAGGGAAATTGCAGGCTGCTGACACCGGAATAGAACCATCTTCGGGTGAGAGTATGCAGAACACAACAGATTTGGATAATTCGTCAAATACTACGAGTGTAAATGAAAAATATGATCCGGAGAAAACAATGTTACAGGTAAAGAAAAACTATGTAACAGCTTCTCTGCCAGGGAAATCAGGAACCCTTACAATAGAAGCTGATGTTACCGGGAATACTGATGACGTTTCAAAGGGAGTTCTGAAAAAATGCAATATATCAGAGAAAGACATCTGCTCCTGGTTTGGTGGGAAAGATGGATGGGAAAAATCTGTAACAGATGAAACAGTCTGGGAAAATAAAGAAAAAGGACTGCAGTTATTTATTTCGGATGGGATGATAGAGTGTGATGGATTAAGTGAAAAAGATATGGGATTTTTAGGCGAGAATACGGAAGATGAGAAATTAAATATTATAAATCAACTGTTTTCCAAAGCTGATTTATCTGGAACTTCTGTAAGAAAATCAATTAGCGACATGACGGAAGGATATGATTATTACGACACAGAAGTTATGTTGAATGGAATACCGGCAGGTGGACTTTCTCAGTATCATTACCAGGGAAGCGCAGGATTTGGTCTCAAGCCTGAAGACTGCTATTTCAAAATACCGATCCCGCTTCAGGTGAAAGAGAAAGAAACAGTTACTATGCTTCCCATGGAAGAAATTATGAAATCGGTGGAACAATATGTAAAAGAAGGAAAAATCGGATTTTTTACGGAAGAGGACACGACGGAGAAAACAGAACCAATCACGATTCCAGTTACGAAAATCCGCCTGAAATATTATATTGATGAAACTGCAGATGGAATTGTTTACAGACCTGTATGGAGTTTTTGCTGTCCCTACCAATGGAAGGATTCACCAGAAGAACAGGAATTGTTTTATATAGACGGAGAAACCGGGGCTTTGATCCGGGACGCATTTGGATGGTAGACATGAAAAACAAATTTTATGGGGAACATGACCATGGATGATGCTATAGCTTCTAAGGCAAAGTTTTCGTCATAGGCCTTGCATCTGCTTGAAGATAGTTAAGAATAGTTAAGGTACAGTTAAATGAACAGGTAAGAATTAAATGTTATTGTATAAGTACATTCTAAGAGATAACTCTTAGAAAATAATACATGAGGAGAAAAGTAAAGGAGCATTTATGAAAATAAAATGTACGTTCCATATTGCAATAGCATTCATTCTTATTCAGCTTACGGATGAATTTAGTATAGCATTTGCATATGGGATATGTGAGAAGAATCCATATGTGAGAATTCTATATGTGACATTTGCGATTTTGAGCCTGCTGACCATGATATATTTATATACGAAGTATATTATAAGAATTCAAATGCAGGATTTGTTTTTAGGAATGCCGCTTCCGAAAAAAAAGTGGTGTATAACAGCGGTATTAATGCCGGTATTAATATGCCTTTTTTATATATTTTTTACAAAGGGAACATTTGAAAAAGGAAACCTTACATATAAAGAAATCATAGATGTAGTTACAATTTCTATTTTATCATCAGGTATTAAAGCGGCAGTAACAGAAGAAATTGTCTTTCGTGGTATGATTTTAAGATTGCTTCAGAATACTTTTGGAAAGATATGTGCAGTGTTTGTTTCAAGTTTTTTATTCGCTGTTTATCATTTTGATGGGATTGATACTTCTGATATAAAAAAAGTAATTATGATGATTATTTCTGTTGAAATTGCAGGAATTGCATTGGCACTTGTTACAGAGCAGACAGGTTCTATATGGTCTTCGGTTATGATTCATTGTCTGTATAATATTCTATCAGGAGAAAGCCAGATTTTTCATATTGATGTGGCACAGAACTTTCCTGCAATATGGATGTATACTGTAAACAGTAAAAATATGTTGCTTACAGGAATTAATGGTTCGGTAGGGTTTACAGCTTCAATTCCAACAATGGCAGGATTTACCGGGATCATATTAATGGTGATTTATGATGAAAAAAAGAAAAAAACATATGGGAAAAAGTTGTAGTAAAATTATTCTTCTGATTTTAATTCTGGCAGCATGGATAGTTGTGACAGTAAGAGCGAAAAAAACTGAAGAGGGTATTATATTGACAGATGCTTACAAAAAACAGATAATGGAAAGTGCAGAGTGGAAGAAGATATTTTTACATACAGAAAATTATCCGGATATTCTTTTAGAGGATTTAAAAAGAAATCCGGAAATGCTGGAATTTGCCGAAGGATACAATGATGTACATAAGAAGTCTTCTGAAGGACTTACATTTGAGGAACGGAAGAAAAAAGTTCCTTTATTTATTCAATGGGATAAAAGATGGGGATATGAACCTTATGGAACAAGTGATATAGGAATTTCCGGATGTGGTCCGACGTGCATGGCAATGGTAATATACAGTTTAACCAGAAATACAGAGGCAACACCACCTGTGCTTGCGCAAAAATCCATGAACGAGGGATATTATGTAGAGGGTATTGGAACATCCTGGAAATTCATGAGAGAAGCTGCTTTGGATTACGGTGTAATTGCTTCGCAATTTGATATGCTGGGAGAACAGGAAATGGCCGACAGACTTAAAGATGGAAATCTGATAATCTGTGCTATGGGTCCCGGAGATTTTACAAATTCAGGGCATTTTATTGTTATTTATGATTATTCCAGAAAGAAATTTTCTGTAAACGATCCATTCAGCTATACAAACAGTTCAAAAAAATGGGAATATACGACCCTGATTTCTCAATGTCAGCAAATATGGGTATATGCAGCTTAAGCAATTCCATAAAATATTGCAAACAACCCAGTCCATCATAGCGTGAAGTCCTGCGTCAGATATCTTTGCCGTGCGTCAGCACGCCTGCAGGTATCTTCCTTGTCCTTCGCACTCTGCTGAACTGTCTTGATTGCATTATTTTATGGAATCGCTATAGAAGACGAAAGGACGAAAATGGATAATCATATTTTGGTTGTAGAAGATGATGCAGCAATTAGAGAAGGAGTGAGGATACTTCTTGAAGGTGAGGGATATATTGTTCAGGAAGCAGAGGATGGATATCAGTGTTTGAAAAAAGTATCAGATGATATTGACCTTGTTATTCTTGATATTATGATGCCGGGAATATCCGGGATAAAAACTTGTGAAGAAATTCGAAAAATCTCACATGTTCCAGTGTTGTTTCTGACAGCCAAAAGTCAGGAATCTGATAAATTACTCGGACTTATGGCAGGAGGTGATGACTATCTCGTGAAACCATTTTCGTATGCGGAACTTCTTGCCCGGGTTAAAGCGTTACTACGAAGATATCATGTATATAGTCAGACATTACAAGGTGAGAAGACAAAAGAACATTGGATTGAATATGGAAAAGTAAAAGTGAATACTCAATGTAATGAGGTATTCCGCAATGAAAAGGAAATCAGTCTCAGAGAAATGGAATACAGAATCTTATTGCTTATGATGGAAAACCCGAAAAAGGTATTCTCGGTAAAAAATCTTTATGAGAGTTTGTGGGAGGAGCCGTTCTTATATTCATCTGGAAATACTGTTATGGTGCATATCCGAAGATTACGAATGAAAATCGAAGATGATCCACAAAAGCCAAAGATGATTCAAACCGTATGGGGAAAGGGATATCGCCTTGGATAAAATTTGCGGAAATAGTTTGACAGGCAAGATAATTTGCTATCTTATGCAGGGGTTATTAGCAGGTTTATTAGTGTTAAGCGTGACATATTTCGGGGGAAAGGGGTTACTGCAACGCTTTTTCTTTCGTACAGGATATGTTTATGCTGAAGAGACAGAACGTGCAGAAGAACTTCAGGAATATGTCACACAAAATAAGTTGAGTGCATCTGATTATAAAATGTTGAAAAAATGGGGTACAGAACGAAATATTGATGACTTCACGATTTCAAGGGGAAAATGGCTGTTGTTTGATATTTCCTACAACGGAAAAATTATGTATGGCAGCAGAGAAATACCAAATCTGACATGGAGAATGTACCACAGAATTTCATTTAAGGATGGAACGGCAGATGTATATATATATGAAGGAACAGCGGATAAATATTTTAACATATTGATGGTCTTTTCTGTTGTACTTGGAGTCGCGGCGTGTATTGGAATTGTTGTATCTGGAATGTATGAGAATGTAAAATATATACAATGCCTTATGAAAGAGGTAAATATAATCAGCAGAGGAAATTTGCAGGGGAATGTAACTGTTCAGGGAACAGATGAAATTGCACAGTTAGCCAGTGGACTGGAACATATGAGACAAACATTGGTGAAAAAAGAGCAGATAGAGTATGACCTGAAGAGTGCACAGGAGAAGCTGGTGTTAGGAATGTCACATGATCTGCGTACTCCTCTGACTGGTTTGATGGCATATCTTGAGATTCTAAAAAAGCAGCAAAAAGAAGGTGCGGTTACTCAGGAATATATAAATAAAGCCTTTGATCGTGTACTTCAGATCAGAGATTTGTCGGAGCAGATGTTTGAATATTTTTTTGTAAATTCACGACACCATATAGAACTGGAACCTGCAGAAGATATTATGTGTGCTTTTGGTGATTATCTTTCTGAACTGTGTGCTTTACTGGAATATGAAGGATTTAAAGTAAATACAGATCGGTTGGAGTGGAGACAGATATCTGTATGTATAAATACAGATTTTATCGGCAGAATTATGAATAATATTATTTCTAATATTGAAAAATATGGAAAACATGAAAATGAGGTATGTATACAGCTTTGTTATGGGAATGAAGAAGTAGGAATCAGTATTCAAAATAGTATTACCAGGTTTGATTCTGAGCATCAAAAAACAGGGATTGGGTTGCAGAATATTTCTATTATGATGGAGCAGATGGATGGGCGAATGGAAGTTAACGCAGACGATTTAACTTATTGTATAGTTTTGTATTTTCCAGAGAAAAAAGAGTATCATAAAATTTCAAAAGTATAGAGAAATCTGTTGGCATAGATGCCTGTTCAGGCAGACAATCATAAACAAGGTATCCGCAGAGTAGAAAATTATTTACACGCCATAGGCATTGGAAAAAACCTATGGCGCTTTTTATGTCCATTTCTGAAGGAGTACCGGAAATAAAACTGGCAAAAGTAAAAATGAAGATGGAGTTTCAGAGGGAAAGTGAAGGAGTACTACTCTGAGTGAAATCTACATAACATGATCCACTTGAAAAATCACCTGTTCTTTTTAAAATTTTGTGCATGTTTTGTATTATATCTTTTATGTAAATTCAGTATAAACAGAGTTATTATAATGACGTAAAATCCAAAAAAATCAGAGAAAATTGTTGAGGTACATAGCATGAAATCTAAGTACATGGCAGTAATACCGTTTTTGTTTGCTTTTGGGATATTACTGATATCAGGATGTTCAGTTACAACACAGAAAAGTACATCTTCACAGGAAAATATGCCAGAGATAATCATTGGAAGTGACGATTTTCCACCTTTTAATTATTCCGATGAAAATGGGGAACCGGCAGGGATTGATGTTGACATTGCAAATGAAGCTCTGGGGCGCCTTGGTTATAAGCCGGTATTTACAAAGATTGTATGGGATGATAAAGATAAAGACCTGGAAAATAAGGAGATAGACTGTTTATGGGGGTGCTTTTCCATGGATGGCCGGGAGAATGATTATAAGTGGGCAGGTCCATATATGGTGAGCCGGCAGGTCGTTGCAGTCAATGAAAACAGTAATATAAAGAAGCTTAGTGATCTGTCGGGAAAAGTAATCGCAGTACAGGCTTCCACAAAGCCTGAGGATATCTTTCTTAACAGGATGAATCCTGCTATTCCATTGGTAAAAGATGTGTATAGCTTAGAAAACCGAAAACTGCTTTTTACCTCTCTTGGAAAAGGTTATGTTGATGCCATAGCAGCTCATGAAACCTCCGTACAATAGTATATAAAAGATTACGGGGCAAAGATAAGAATCCTGGACGAAGCTATCCTGACTACAGGAATTGGAGTAGCTTTTCCTGAAAACACGGATAGTGAACTTCCGGAAAAACTCACAGAAATCTTTAAAGAAATGAGAAAAGATGGAAGTGAAGAGAAAATTCTAAAAAAATATCTTCCCGAAACCAGTGGATATCTGGAGGTGGACAAAATTGAAAATAACTAAACTGTCCAGACGGCAGACTCAAATCATCATTATTACTACAGGACTGCTTCTGTTTCTGATAACTATAGTTTATTCTGTAAAAACCGATATAAAAGCAGTTGCCAGGCAAATGGACGAGACTCTGAAATATGTGAAAGAACAATGTTATATTTATAACAGATATAATGAAGCATCCCAAACAAAAGGTTTAATACGTGCAATTGAAAATGCTCAGCAGGTTAATCGTAATCTGACGTATACAAAGGATGAAGTTACGAAGGATAAGCTGAAAACATATGCAGAGGAGCAGAAACTTACCGGAATTATTATACTTGATGTAAACGGAAAGGTAAAATGTGAATACAGTACAGACAATCTTAATTCCCGGGCTTTACAGAATGAGATTCAAAAGAAAACAGTACTTGATGTAGTTGCTTATCCCCGAAAAACATATGCTGCAAGTATCGTTCTTGAGGATGGATCACAGGTGGATCTGGCTGCATATGGACGTTCTGACGAAAAAGGCATAATTATTACTTTTTATCATACAACGGCTGAGTATGCCAGAAACTATAATCTTACGATCCAGAGCCTTTTTAGTGGCTATGATACATATTCCAGCGGAATGATTGTTGTAACAGATGGAAAAAATGTGGTTGCTTCAAACGACGAAAATCTGATTGGACTGAGCTCTGAAGGTATTAATATTATCCAACAGGTAAAACAGAAACCAGCTAACAAACTGGTCCGTGTTTCAGACAGAAAATGTAGATATATTGGCAGAATGACTAAGGGGCGTGATTATTATGTTTATATGTTTATAGATGAGCAAATGGCGTTTGCTTCTGTTTTTAAAAACCTGTTGGTCGTGTTACTGTTGTATATCTTTGTGGTTGCTTCCGTATTTGCCTTCCGCAGGAGATCAAATGCGCAATTGTTGAAGATTCAGATGATGCAGGAAGAAGCCTATAAGCAGAAACTTTTGCAAGAAGCTCAGAGGGCTGACATGGCAAATAATGCAAAAACAGAATTTCTGCAGCGAATGAGTCATGATATCCGAACTCCTATTAACGGAATCCGTGGCATGATCGAGGTAGCTGATTATTATAAAGATGATTTAAAAAAGCAAGATGAGTGCCGCAGGAAAATATGGGATGCTTCAGGATACCTGTTGGAGCTTATTAATGAAGTGCTTGATATGAGCAAACTGGAATCAGAGGAAATTGTGTTGGAAAATAAGGATTTTGATATTAACAGGCTACTGCATGAAATAAGAGAAGTTATAGAAAAGCAGGTGTATGAACGCGGAATCAGCTTATCTGAAAAAGAATACAATCTGGAATATAGATATTTGAATGGGAGTCCGGTTCATTTAAAAAGAATCCTTATGAATATCATAAGTAATGCTGTCAAGTATAATAAAGAAAAAGGAGAGATACTGCTCAGCTATTATGAAACACAGGCGGATGACAGACATATACTGTTTGAGTTTCACTGCAAGGATACCGGAGTTGGGATGAGTAAAGAATTTCAGAATCATATTTTCGAACCATTTACTCAGGAAACAGGCGGTGCAAGATCTGTTTATGGAGGAACAGGACTTGGTATGCCAATTACAAAAAAACTGGTAGAGAAAATGGGCGGTACAATTAAGTTTAAAAGTGAGAAAAATGTAGGAACCACATTCATGGTACAGCTTCCATTCCTTATTTCTGCTGATATGAAGCAGTCAGAAAGGCAGGAAGACGATGTATCAATTGAAGGTATGAGAATCCTTTTGGCCGAAGATAATGAATTGAACATGGAAATTGCGGAATTCCTTCTGACAAATGCAGGAGCAGAAATTATAAAGGCTTCAAACGGTAAAGAAGCTGTTGAAGCATTTGAAAAATCAGGTGTTGGTGAGATCAATGTAATTCTGATGGATATTATGATGCCAGTTATGGATGGCCTGGAAGCTACCAGAGAAATACGCACAATGAACAGAAGTGATGCATCTGCTGTTGTGATTATAGCCATGACAGCAAATGCCTTTGCAGAAGACAAGAGTAAAGCGTTGAAAGCCGGAATGGACGAATATCTTACCAAACCACTGGAGTCAGAAAAACTGATTCATGCATTAAGCAGATATAAATACAATTAACAGTAACATTCTTAATAACCTGATTCAGCCATAGAAACAGGACGTGGTACTGAATAATGATATGCCCCTCTGCCGATACTTGTTAACTGATGCATTTTGTTTATATATTCCCTTATTTTGTACATGGACTCTTTTATATAAAAGGTGTATAGTGAATAAAAATTATATGATAAGGTTTGTTAAATTTCAGGACAGACCAGAAATATTGATCAATAAAAGAAAAAACCAGATTCATATCATCTGTCGGGAAATATCTCATTATTACCGCGCACTTAATTATGCCATACATCATATGGAAGAGGATGAATTTCAATATCAAGAGCATGTCTGTTTTGAAAGAAACGGTCTTATGCTGGATTGTTCCAGAAATGCTGTATTTACAGTTGAAAAGGTGAAATTCCTGATCAGGACACTGGCAAAACTTGGAATGAATGTACTTATGCCTTATACAGAAGATACCTATGAAGTGGCCGGGAATGGATAAGATTCGGGATTCTGCGGACATTCTCCAGCCTGAAAAAGAGGAAACTTATC
>UMHV01034882.1_pt1 | contig 15299 bp, 16 predicted proteins | sample 1965621 | NCBI WGS metagenome assembly UMHV01 (sample SAMEA4836108, study PRJEB28245) | human gut metagenome | biome: gut microbiome; material: fecal sample | place: Denmark | collected 2008 | reverse complement strand
AATATGAATATAACAAAGCTAATCTTATTACTGGAGTAACAAATATCAATAATAAGAATGTTAAAACAAGCTATAGATATTCATATTATCCGGACGGAAATATAGCTCACTATGTAAATCATTATAATGCAACAATGGATTATACATATGACAGTGCAAATAGAGTTGTTAAAGAGGTTTATGACGAAGATTCTAATATGACATTTACAATAGGCTATACATATGATGAATTTGGCAATCTTTCTAAAAAGGATTATAGAGATGCAGATAATCCAGCATATGTAATAACATATAGTTATCTGATACTTTACGAAAAAACAAGACAATAGATTGGCAGAAACGAGAGTCTGCACGAGTAAAAATGCGTATGCTTATCAAAAAGCTTTTGAAAAGACACAAGTATCCACCAGAAGGTATGGAGAATGCCGTGCAGACTGTTATGACACAGTGTGAGCTTTGGACTGATAATGTTATGGAAGCATAAATTTATGTATGAACATTGCATATAAGAGTGTAGCTATTATTGTTGTTAAAAAATAGAATGCTTTAATAAATAAAGTGTAATTTACGAGTAATGAAAAGTTATCTAAAGGAGAAAGAAAATTACTACTTTAAAAATATACAAGAAATAGTAAAAGAAGCTAAAGGTAGATTCGCTTTTATAATAAAAAATTAGTATAAATAAATAATTGCAAGTGACAATAAAATGACAATAGATTTTTTAAAGTTTGGAATAATACAGTTAAATATGAATAATTATTCTATATAAAATGGGCATATATACATTAAATATACAATAAAATGTTTAAAATTTGTGAGGGAGAATATTCCAACGGTGTTAAATGGGGGAGTGTTCCAACATCTGCTACAAAAACAAAAAGAAATGGCGGACACACTTGGTTTCCTGACAGTTGGGACGACGATAAAATTGTAACTGAGATGTATAAGGTTAAAAACGGTAAATCTGAATTCATTATGGATAAAGTAAATGATGATGGCAAACTTTTAGGCTAAATTTATAATTGCGATAATGTAGCAGTTGTTTACAGAAAAAATGAAAAAGGAGACACATTTTATCCTATTAAAGAGCAGGAAGAGTACATAAAGGGGTGATTTTATGATAGAAAGAGAATTAGATATTTTGAAAAAAAATTGGAAATGTTCATCAGCTCCTAGTCTTGATGGAGAAGCTCCTATTTGCGAAAAAATGTTAGATACAATACTTGAAAAACTTAGAAAGCTAGATGATGAGGATTTAGTTAAAGAATTGAGCAAGTTATCAAAGGAAGATAGGTGGTACTTATGCCCATATGTAATAGATGAGCTTGCTTATGATGATGGAAGAAAAGTAGCAGAGCCATTTATAGTTGAATAGTATAAACCACCGAAACCGACTGATTTTGATTAACATTGTTATAGAAAATTTATATTTAGGAGGAATTTATGAAAATTGTAAAATATTTAATTAAGTATTGTTTAAATTTTGCATTGTTAATGCTAGTGTTTTTTAGTTCAATTTTATATTTATTTGGTGTCGATGATTTTGAATTTTCATACAGGCAAATATGTATAATCTTAGTTGCTTTTATATTTCAAGTATTTTATTACAAGATTTTTAAAGTTAAAGGAAATGCTAAAATAGCATTGATTTGGTATTTTATTACTATAATAAATCAGTTATATTTGATATTTTTAATAGCTGAAAATGTATTAAATCGCAAAAGCATATTTAGTTTAATAATTGGCTTTGCATACTTAATGATTATAAATTGTTTTACTGCTTTTGAATTGTTGGAAAGTAGGAGGGGTGAAAATGAAATTACTAATTAAAATTGGTTTGGCTATAGATTTGATAATTCTTATTGCAAGTTTCATACTTGAAAATTTTGTTTACAATGGATTTGAAATATATAAAACCGTAGAATTAGTTTCTGTTATTGCCTTTATTTTACTTATTTACAGTTTGCCTATGAATTATGCTACATATAAAATAGAAAAATCAGATAATGAAAAAAACAAAGAAATATGTCGTGGCATAAATTATGTAAATTTAATTATAATGTTTATTATTAATTTAATGTTTTTAATACTTGGTTTTAGTGAATTGTCAAGAGTGGTTTTTTATTTGATAATTTATGCTACAGTATTATTGGAAGTGTTAATAAGAGTTTATATATTTTATGTGAAAAGTTGGAATAAATAATGTATCAGGGCAAGGCTGTTTTTAGTCTTGCTTTTTCTTTGTAAAAAATTTGATTTTAAAGAATATTTAGAGTAATATTAAAGTAGATGGTTTTGATATTGGGCAAAAGGGTGAAAAATATGAGAGAAAAGATATACAATATAATAGATGTAGACGGAAATGAAGGTATATTAAGTGTGCTATATGACAGGGTAATGATTTTTTGCATTCTAGGAAGTGTAATTCCGTTATGTTTTAAGGGGAATAGCGTTGTTTTCGTATGGATAGAAAAAGTTACAGTCTGGCTTTTCATTATAGATTACATTTTGCGTTGGATAACGGCGGATTTTAGACATAGTGAAAGGAAGAAAATGGCCTTTATAGAGTATCCATTTACATTTTATGGTATAGTTGATTTACTATCTATACTGCCTTCGCTTGTTTTACTAAATTCAAGTTTTAAATTGTTTAGGCTGTTAAGGTTAAACAAGGCTTTTAAGGCTTTAAGATTACTAAGATATTCTAAAAGTTTTAATATGATACTTTCAGTTGTACAAAGAGAACGACAGGCTTTGATTACGGTATGTGTATTAGCTGGAGGATATATTTTTCTGGTTGCATTAATTATGTTCCAAGTAGAGCCAGAGAGTTTTAATTCGTTTTTTGATGCAATATATTTGTCTGTTGTAACATTGACTACTGTAGGATATGGAGATATTTATCCAATAAGTCAAATGGGCAAAGTTATAAGTATGATTTCCTCTTTTATGGGTATAGCTATAGTTGCATTACCAACTGGTATTATTACGGCGGGTTATATGAATGAATTAAACAAAAGAGAAAAAGAAAATGATAAATAGATTTTGGTTAAGTAGGTTTGGTATAGTTTAAAACTATATCAAACCTACTTTTTTATGTATTTTACAGATTTGGTTTGCTATGGTTATAATATATGCAAATAAGCTTATAAAACATTTATAAATGGAAACAACAAACAATTTTAGGAGGAAAATAAAAAATGACAAAGTTAAACACACCATTTAGATACGATTATGTAGGTAGCTTTTTAAGACCTACAGCATTAAAGCAGGCTAGAACAGATTTTGAAAATGGCAAAATTACTGCTGATGAATTAAAGGCAGTTGAGGACAAGGCTATTATTGACCTTGTAGAAAAGCAGAAAAAGGCAGGATACCATGTTATTACTGACGGCGAATTTCGTAGAGCAACTTGGCATTTAGATTTTATGTGGGGATTTAAGGGTGTAGCTCACAAGAAAACTGAAAAGGGTGTAGCTTTTAGTAGTGAGGCAGCATTGATTGATGATACTTGGCTTACAGGTAAAATCTCTGGCGAAAACCACCCATTTGTTGAGCATTTCAAGTTTGTTAAAAATCTTGAAGATGAAAATACTGTAGCAAAGCAGACTATTCCAGCTCCAGCACAGTTCTTCCAGCAGATGGTTATTCCTACAAACATCGAAACAACAAGAAAGTTTTATCCAACAGATGAAGAATTAATTGAGGATATTGCAAAAGGCTATCATCAGGTTATAAATGATTTATACAATGCCGGCTGTAGAAATATTCAGTTTGATGATTGTACTTGGGGCGTACTTGTAGCAGAAGGTAGTGTGGAGCGTTATGGCAAGGGTGCAGACTTAAAGTCTATTACAGAAAAACTCTTAAAGGTAAACAACCTCGCTATTGAAGGAAAGCCAGAAGATTTAGTAATTAATACTCATGTTTGTAGAGGTAACTACCATTCAGCATATTTCAGTAGTGGTGCATATGACCCAGTAGCTGAACCATTATTTGGCAGAGAAAATGTAAATGCTTATTATCTTGAATTTGATGATGAACGCTCAGGTGGTTTTGAACCTTTAAAGGCTGTTACAGGAGATAAGAAAGTTGTACTTGGCTTAATTACTTCTAAAACTCCAGAACTTGAAGATAAGCAGACAATAATTAACCGTATTCACGAAGCTGAAAAATATATTCCTCTTGATAGACTTTACCTTAGTCCTCAATGTGGTTTTGCATCTTGCGAAATAGGTAATAAACTTACAGAAGAAGAACAATGGGCTAAGCTTGCTCTCGTAAAAGAAATAGCAGAAGAAGTTTGGGGAAAATAATTTACCAATATAACCTTTCAAGTGTACGAAAATATGCTTGAAAGGTTTTTTTGTTGTGGTATACTTACAATAGAATAATGAAAGTAGGTGAGAAAATAATGGAAATAAGTTTTTTACTGTTTAAGCAGATTGCCCAGTTTTTTATAATGATAATAATGGGGTATACATTAGTAAAATTGAAAATTGTAAAATCTGAAGACAGTAAGGTTTTATCAATGGTCTGTCTTTACTTAATAATGCCTTGTGTAATTATAAATTCATTTTTAATTGATTTTACACCAGAAAAATTAAAAGGTTTAGGTTTGGCTGTTGGAGTAGCAATAGTGATACATTTTGTTGCTTGGATTTTTATTAAAATATTGGGAAAGGTTTTAAATTTTAATCCAGTAGAAAAAGCATCTGTTATGTATTCAAATGCTGCTAATATGGTAATACCAGTTGTAATGTCAGTTTTAGGCGATGAATGGGTGCTGTATTCTAGTGCTTTTGTATCTGTGCAGTTGGTTTTGTTGTGGACTCATTGTAAGAGTATGCTAAGTAACGAAAAGGGCTTTGAATTAAAAAAGATTTATACTAACATAAATCTTATAGCTATATTTATTGGAATTTTATTGTTTATTACAAAAATTCATATTCCTAGTGTATTACAAGGAACTTTGAAATCTGTAGGTGGAACTGTTGCCCCAATTAGTATGATTATTACTGGTATGATAATGGCAGGAGCAGAGCTTAAAAAAGTATTTTCAAATGGCAGAATATATTTGGTTTTATTTTTTAGAATGATATTTTTCCCTTTTATTGTGTTTTTGATTATGTATTTTACAGGTATAACAAAAGTAATAGATAATGGTGCTATGATTTTGTTAGTAACATTTATTGCAACTATAACACCAACGGCGTCATCAATTACGCAAATGGCACAGGTATATGGAAATAATGAACAATATGCAGGTGCTATAAATATAATGACTACTATTGCAAGTATTGTGACAATGCCTATAATGGTAGCTTTGTACTGTAGTTTTATAGCTGTATAATTATTATTTGAAATATAGAAATTGATGTGCTATATTTAACTTATAAATTATGAAAGAGGGTCTTAATAATGGCAAATGATTTTACTTATTATGCACCTACAAAAGTTGTTTTTGGAAAAGGTGCAGAGGCACAGGTTGGAAAACTTGTAAAAGAACAGAATTGTAAGAAAGTTCTTATTCATTATGGTGGAGGAAGTGCTAAGCGTTCAGGACTTCTTGATAGGATAACAGATAGCCTTGAAAAAGAGGGTGTGGATTATGTATCTCTTGGTGGAGTAGTACCTAATCCTAGATTAAGTTTAGTTTATGAGGGTATAGAGCTTTGCAAAAAAGAGGGCGTAGACTTTATACTTGCTGTTGGTGGTGGTTCAGTAATTGACTCATCAAAGGCTATTGGATATGGTGTAGCAAACGGTGGAGATGTATGGGATTTCTATGACAGAAAGAGAACACCTCAGTCTTGTATGCCTATAGGTTGTGTGCTTACTATTGCAGCAGCCGGAAGTGAAATGAGTAATTCATCTGTAATTACAAAGGAAGAAGGTCTTATAAAGAGAGGTTGCAATAGCGATGTATGTAGAGCCAAATTTGCAATTCTTAATCCAGAATTGACAATGACATTACCTCCTTATCAGACTTCTAGTGGCTGTGCTGACATTATGATGCATACAATGGAAAGATATTTTAACCAAAGTGAAAATATGGATATTACTGATAGTATAGCAGAGGGTCTTATGAAAACTGTTAAAAAGCACGCAGTAATATTAATGACAGAGCCTGATAATTACGAGTCAAGAGCAGAAGTAATGTGGGCAAGCAGTCTTTCTCATAACGGTATTACTGGTTGTGGTACTGACGGTGGAGACTGGGCAACTCATAAAATGGAACACGAATTAGGTGGTATGTTTGATTGTGCTCATGGTGCAGGACTTGCAGCAATATGGGCAAGTTGGGCAAGATATGTTTATAAGGAAAGAGTAGACAGATTTGCAAAATTTGCTGTTAATGTAATGGGCGTTGAACCACAGGAAAATGATGACGCAACAGCTTTAAAGGGTATTGAAGCTATGGAAGCATTTTATCATAGTATAAATATGCCAACATCAATAAAGGAATTGGAAATTGATGTTACAGAAGAACAGATACAAGAAATGGCTGAAAAATGTATTGTAGCTTGTGGTGGCTTTGCTGGTAAAGTTAAAAAATTATATGCAGAAGATGTAGCAAATATCTATAGAATGGCAAAATAGTGGTTTATGGGGCGAGTTTTTTCGCCCCTTTTTTCATTCATCATCTTCCAATTCATCATAAATTCTTTTTCTACAATTTTTATCATTAAAGTATTCACAATAACAACAGCTTTGTCTTACAGTAGATAAATCATTAGGTAAATATGAAATTGGTTTAAAATTGGAACAGGTTTTCTGACTGCGTTTCTTCATACTTATAAGACCTCCAATGTGATTTACAGTATTATATTATGAAAAAAGGTGTTTTTTATACTTTACTTGCTAGCAAGATGTTATATAAATTAAAAAAAGATGTTGTGTGAAGATGGGTTTCTACCATGTGGTATAGGAAGAAAATAAATTTTACTTGCATTGTATGGTATATTATGTTATAATTACTCCAGTTGAATGATGTCTTGTGTGAGAGTGGGTTACGCCCACTCTCGTTTTGTATGTAAAATAAAAAGTTACATTGAAAGGATGGTTAAATGCAAGCAAAGGAAATAGTTAAACTTGTTGAAAAATTAGCTGTACCTATTCTTGAGAAAAAGGGTCTTGAATTTGTTGATGTTGAATATGTAAAGGAAGGTGCTTCTTGGTACTTGAGATTATATATTGACAAAGAAGGTGGCGTCGGCATTGATGAATGTGTAGATGTTAGCCGAGAGCTTGATGCTCAGCTTGACGATGATATGACTGAACAGGCTTATATACTTGAAGTAAGTTCTCCGGGACTTGATAGAGTATTAAAGCGTGACCACGAATATGTTAAGTATAAGGGCAGAATTGTTGATGTAAAGCTTTTCAAGGCTGTAGATGGTGTAAAGGAATTCCAAGGTACTTTACAGGGCCTTGATGAAAATGACAATGTTACTATCATAACTGAAGATAACCGTACATTAGCATTTAACCGTAAGGACATTGCTACTACAAGATTAGCAGTTATATTATAATTTAAGGAGGATATTTTAAATGGATTGCAAAGAACTTTTAGACTCTTTGGAAATAATTGAAAAAGAAAAAGGTATACCAAAGGAAACAATTTTTGAAGCTATTGAAACATCTCTTGTTACAGCTTGCAAGAAGAACTATGGTACTTCTCAGAATATCAAGGTTGATATGAACAGAGAAACTGGCGAAATCAAGGTTTTCGCTCAGAAGGAAGTTGTTGAAGATGTATACGATGCTTTCTTAGAGGTTTCTCTTGAAGATGCACAGGAAATCAATCCTATGTATGAATTAGGTGATTTTGTTGATTTTGAAATTACTCCTAAGAATTTTGGTAGAATTTCTGCTCAGACAGCAAAGCAGGTTGTTGTTCAGAAGTTCAGAGAAGCTGAAAGAGAAAAAATGTACAACGAATTTTCTGCAAAGGAAAAGGAAGTTGAAACAGCTATTGTTCAGAGAACAGACGGCAAGGGCAACATTATTGTAAATCTTGGCAAGACTGATGCTATTCTTCCTATGACAGAACAGCTTCCAGGAGAAACTTACAAGTTTAACGATAGATTAAAGGTTTATATCCTTAAAGTTTCACTTGCAACAAAAGGACCACAGGTTACTGTTTCAAGAACACACTATGAACTTGTAAAAAGACTTTTTGAACTTGAATGTCCAGAAATTTTTGACGGTACAGTTGAAATTAAGGGTATTTCAAGAGAAGCTGGTTCAAGAACTAAAATGGCAGTTTACTCAAACAGCGAAAATGTTGATGCAGTAGGTGCTTGTGTAGGTCAGAACGGTTCAAGAGTTGATGTAATTGTTAACGAACTCAAGGGCGAAAAGATTGACATTATCCCTTGGAGTGAAGACCCAGCAGAATTTATTGCTGCTGCTTTAAGACCAGCTAATGTTGTTGCCGTTGAAATTGATGAAAATGAAGATGAAAAGTCAGCTAAGGTTGTTGTACCTGATAACCAGCTTTCACTTGCCATTGGTAAGGAAGGTCAGAATGTAAGACTTGCTGCAAGACTTACTGGTTGGAAGATTGATATTAAGAGTGAATCTCAGGCTCGTTCTACAGACTTTATAGATTTTGACAAAATTGGCAATAATAGTGAAGTTGAAGAAACAATCGAAGAAGAAACAACTGAAGAATAATTTGGGGAGGTGTAAAAATGGCTACTAAAAAGATTCCTTTGAGAAAATGTATAGGTTGTCAGGAAATGAAAAATAAGAAAGAACTTATTCGTGTTGTCAGAAATGATGCTGGCGAAATTTCTCTTGACCCTACAGGTAAAAAGCCGGGCAGAGGTGCATATGTATGCCCAAATGCAGAATGTCTTAACAAGGCGTGTAAATCTAAGGGACTTGATAGGTCATTCAAAACCTCTGTTCCCCAGAGCGTTTATGAAGAGTTAAAAATGCAGTTGGAGAATATAAATGAATAGACAGATACTTTCTCTATTGTCACTTTGTCAGAGAGCTGGCAAAATGAAAACAGGTGAAGATACAGTAGAGAAAGCAATTCAGAAAAAAGAAGCTAAGTTGGTTATTATTCCAGAAGATGCTTCTGACAATACAAAAAAGAAATTTACAAATAAATGTAAACATTATGATGTGCCGATTTTAATAACAAGCACTAAAGATATATTGAGCAGTATTATTGGTAAAGATAATCGTAGTACCTTTGCCATAATTGATGAAAATTTTGCAAACAAAATTCATTCTATGCTTGAACAGTAAGTTGTAGTGAGGGGTTGCCCCTAGTCTAAATGGAGGTGTGTTCTATTGTCTAAATTGAGAGTTCATGAATTAGCAAAGACGTTAGAAGTAAGTACGAAAGAACTTATAGAGAAACTTGATAGTATTGGTATTAAGGATAAAAAGGCTGTTAGCTCATTAGATGAGGAATCAGTTGAAAAGGTAAAAGCACTTTACAATAAATCTGAAGCTAAAGCTGATAAAAAGCCAGAAGTTAAAAATGAAGAAAAGCCTGTTGTAAACAATAATAATAACAATAACAACAGAAATAACAATAATAACAACAATAATAATAAAAACAACGGAAATAAAAACGCCGGTCAGAATAACAATAATAACAGAAACAATAACAACAATAATAACAGAAATAACGGCAATTTTAATAAAAATAATAACAACAACAGAAACAACAACAATAACAACAATTTTAAGAAGAATAACAACTTCAATAATAACAATAATAACTTTAATGGCAAGAAGAATAAGAAGAACAAGGGTGGTCAGAAACAGGCACCTGTTGCTCCAAAACAGCCAGAAGTACAGGAAATTTTTGAAATTGCTATTCCAGAAAGCATTAGCATTAAGGATTTAGCTGAAAAGATTAAGAAAGCTCCATCTGCTATTGTTATGGCTCTTATGAAAAAGGGGATTATGGCAAATATCAATCAGGAAATTGATTTTGATACAGTAGAAGAACTTTGTATGGAAGAATTCAACATTATTGTTGAACACGCAAAGGAAATTGATATTTTCGAAGAAGCCTTTAAGGAAGAAGAAGACGATGAAAAGAGTTTAGTTGAAAGACCACCAGTAGTAGTAGTAATGGGTCATGTTGACCATGGTAAAACTTCACTTCTTGATGCTATTCGTCATTCTCATGTTACAGCAAGAGAAGCCGGTGGGATTACTCAGCATATTGGTGCTTACACAGTTTCTATTGATAAAAAGCCTATTACATTCCTTGACACACCAGGTCACGAAGCTTTCACAGCTATGAGAATGAGAGGTGCTCAGGTTACAGATATTGCTATATTAGTAGTTGCTGCTGATGATGGTGTTATGCCTCAGACTATTGAAGCCATTAACCATGCAAAGGCTGCTGGTGTAGAAATTATTGTTGCTATTAATAAGATTGATAAGCCAGGTGCAAACCCAGATAGAGTTAAGCAGGAATTAGTTGAATACGGTCTTGTTGCTGAAGATTGGGGTGGCGAAACAATTTGTGTTCCAGTTTCAGCTCAGACTAAGGAAGGTATTGATAACCTCCTTGAAATGATTATTCTTGTTGCTGAAATGAAGGAATTAAAGGCAAATCCTAACAAGAGAGCTAGAGGTAATATTATTGAAGCTCAGCTTGATAAGGGTAGAGGTGCTGTTGCTACTGTACTTGTACAGAGTGGTACACTTCATGTTGGTGACCCTATTGTTGCCGGTACTTGCTATGGTAGAATCAGAGCCATGATGAATGATAGAGGTCAGAAAGTTAAAAAGGCTGGTCCATCTATGCCTGTAGAAATTCTTGGTCTTAATGAAGTTCCTATGGCTGGCGATATGTTCTATGTTGCTGAAAACGAAAGAAAGGCAAGACAGGTTGCCGAATCTGTTGTAGCTAAGGATAGAGTAGATATGCTCAAGGAAACACCTCAAAAGGTTAGCCTTGATGACTTATTTAGCCAGATTCAGAGTGGTAATATTAAGGAACTTAACATTGTAATTAAGGCTGATGTACAGGGTTCTGTTGAAGCTGTTCGCCAGAGTCTTGAAAAGCTTTCTAACGATGAAGTTAAGGTTAGAACAATCCATGGTGGCGTAGGTGCTATTACAGAATCAGATGTAATGCTTGCAAGTGCATCAAATGCCATTGTAATCGGTTTCAATGTTCGTCCAGAACCATCTGCTAAGAATGTTGCAGAAGAACAGAAAGTTGATGTAAGACTTTATAGAGTAATTTACAATGCTATTGAAGATATTACAGCAGCTATGAAGGGCCTTCTTGACCCAGTATACGAAGAAAAGATTATCGGTCATGCTGAAATCAGAAGTACATTTAAGGCATCTGGTATTGGTACAATCGGTGGTGGCTATGTTACTGATGGTAAGATGAACAGAAATGCTCAGGTTAGAATTATCAGAGATGGTATCGTAATTTACGAAGGCGAACTTGCCGGCTTAAAGCGTTTCAAAGACGATGTTAAGGAAGTTAACACAAGCTTCGAATGTGGTCTTACATTTAATAAGTTTAACGATGTTAAGGAAGGCGACATAGTTGAAGCTTTCGTTATGGAGGAAGTTAAGCGATAATGAAAACAAATACAAGAATGATTCGTATTAATGACGAAATCAAGAAAGAAGTATCAACTATTTTAAGAGGCGAGTTAAAAGACCCTAGAGTAGGTGTTATTACAAGCGTTTTAAAAGTTGATACAACAAACGACTTAAAATATTGCAAGATTTTTGTTAGTATTTTAGGCGATGATGAAAAGAAAGAAGAAGTAATGCAGGTTCTCAATAGAGCTTCTGGTTTTGTTAGAAGTCTTATTGCTAAGAGAATTAATCTTAGAGTTACTCCTGAAATTAAGTTTATACTTGATGATTCATTGGAATATAGCTTTAAGATTGATAAGATTATTAGAGAAATTAACGATAAGTAGGGGATTTGTATGTATGAGAATACAATTGAGCAGGATATAAAAAATATACAGACAATATATATTTCTGCTCATGTTAATCCAGATGGAGATGCTGTAGGTTCAGTTATGGGTCTTGCTTTTGCCCTTGAAAAGCTAGGCAAGACACCAGTTATTCTTCTTGAGCATTTTGGAGAAGAATTTAATATTCTCAATGGTAACAGATTTATATATAATGGGGATTATTCCGAACTAAATCCAGAAATTATGTTTGCTGTTGACTGTGGAGATAAGGAAAGACTTGGAGAGGCAGGTTCTGTTTTTGACAGAGCAACTCTTACTTACAACATTGACCATCACATAAGTAATAATCTCTTTGGAGATAAAAATATAGTAAATAGTCAGGCGTCATCAGCTTGTGAAGTTGTTTACGAGCTTGTAAGTCAGTTTGTAGATATTGATTTAAATATTGCAACTGCTCTCTATACAGGAATACTTACAGATACAGGTTGCTTTATGCATAATTGTACATCAAAAAGAACTCACCAGGTAGCAGGAGAGCTTGTAGGTGTGGGTATTGATACTCCTTTTATTCATCAGAAGATATTAAAGGAAAAGACAATAGAGAGAATGAAAATAGAGGCCAGAGCTGTTGATAATATGAATTATAGCGATGGAATTGCATATACTTATATTACAGCAAAAGATTTAGAGGATAGTGGTGCATCACTTGACCAAATCGGTGGTATAGTTGGATATATGCTTTCTATTAAAGGTTCACAAGTCAGTGTATTCGCAAGTGAAAGAGATAATGGTATTGTTAAATTAAGTTTCCGTTCAAAATCAGTTGATGTAAATAAAATTGCATCAGAGTACGGAGGTGGTGGCCATGTATTGGCTGCCGGTGCTTCTGTAGAGGGAAATTTAAAAGATGTGTTGGAAAAAGCAGTAGAAAGAGTTAAGAGAGAATTAGATGAAAAGTAATTATAATTTTTCAGGTGTTATAAATATTTATAAGGAAAAGGGTTTTACTTCTCACGATGTAGTAAATATAGTCAGAAATACCCTTAGCAAAGTTAAGACAGGTCATACTGGAACTCTCGACCCAGAGGCAGAAGGGGTTCTGCCAGTTTGCGTAGGTAAGGCAACTAAGTTGGCTGACTATATTGCAGCAGATATTAAAGAATATATTGCTGAAATAACTCTTGGCATCTCTACTACAACAGAAGATATTTTTGGTGATGTATTGGAGGAAAAGCCTGTAAATGTTACAGAAGAGGATTTTAAAAATGCTGCTGTAAATTTTATAGGCGAATACCACCAAAAGCCTCCTATGTACTCAGCCATAAAAGTAAACGGAAGAAAATTGTATGAATTGGCGAGAGAGGGCAAAGAAGTAGAAAGAAAAACCAGACTTATACATATATTTGATATTTCAGATATTAAGAGTTTAGGAAATAATAAATTTGCCTTCAAAGTCCTTTGTTCAAAAGGTACATATATCAGAACTCTTTGTAAAGATATAGGCGAAAAACTTGGTTGCGGAGGTTGTATGTCCAGCCTTATTCGTAGCCGAAGTGGTAACTTTTATCTTGAAAACAGTATAAAGATTGATGACTTTAAAAAATTAGTGGGAGATGGCAATATAAATGATGTTCTTATTCCTATGGATGTTATTTTAAAGGATTTTAATACTATTACTGTTACAAAAGAGGCAGAAAAGTTCGTTGTAAACGGAAATCCAATATCTAAGAAATTTTTAAGTACCAAAGAAATGGATAAAGGAGGACAAGTTGTTCTCAAAGATTGGGACAACAATATTGTCGGAATTTATACAGTAGAAGAGGAATTTATTAAACCTAAAACTATGTTAAAATAAGGTGATAAAAATGAAGGTTTATGAAACTGATGATTTTCAAATAGAGAGAGCTTCGGCTGTATCATTAGGTAACTTTGACGGTGTTCATTTGGGACATCAGGAGTTAATTAAAACTGTCAAAGAATATTCTAAAAGAGAAAATTTAGAAAGTGTTATTTTTTCATTTTATCCTCATCCCGTAGAGTTTTTTGGCAAAAAAGGCGAATTTCTTACTATGCTGTCTTTAGATGAAAAGAAATTTATAATTGAAAAAATGGGTGTAAATGACCTTGTGCTTTATCCTTTCAATAGAGAGTTTGCACAACTTGCACCAGAGGCATTTATGGATTTGCTTGTTGAAAAAACAAATTGCAAAGTTCTTGTAGTTGGGGAAAATTATTGCTTTGGTAGAGATAGAGTAGGCAATTTGGAAACTTTGAAAAAATTGGGAGAAGAAAGAGGAATAAATGTTATAGGCATTAGTTCTGTAAAAACCAATGGTGTCAGAGTTTCTAGTACAAGAATTAGGGGTCTTATAAATTATGGGGATATGGAAACTGTAGCGAAGTTACTTAATAAGCCATATTTTGTAATAGGTAAGGTTGTTCATGGTGACCAGAGGGGAAGATTGATGAATTTTCCTACAGCGAATCTTGAACCACCTGAAAAGAAACTTTTGCCTCCAGATGGAGTTTATCTTACATCTGTCATTTATGAGGGAAAGACATATTATGGATTTTCAAATGTAGGGACAAATCCTACTTTCGGTAAAAATAACAGACGAATTGAAACAAATATATTTGATTTTAATGAGAATATTTATGATAAAGAAATTACTGTTTGTTTTTACAAGAGATTGAGAAACGAAAGAAAATTCAAAAATATGGATGAGTTAGTAGCTCAGTTGAAAGATGATAAAAATACAGCATTGGAATATATTAATAATCTTGATGTGCTGAAATATAAATTGTAATATTTGCCACTTCATTAACTGTTAAAAAGTTAATGAAGTGGTTTTTTGTTTCTTGAAAACAAAAATAGAATGGTGAAAAATAATTTTAACACCATTCTATTTCTTTTTTGCGACCATAGGAATTAAGTTGGTATCTTCTTCAAGAATATCATTGTTTTGCATACAATTTTCTATCTTTTCTTGTATATCCTCGTCTTCATCATCATTTGAAGCAGGGGAGTCATTTGTTATAAGACTTTGTAAAATTGTATTATAAATATTTGAAACATTAGATTTCCAGTTCTTTCGTATTAGCTTAGCTTGGTCTTTTGAAGCAACTGTAAGGTTAAGTTCAATTAATGGGGCATCGTCTTCTATAATACCACATTTTACAATGTATTCATTTTCTGCATAGTAAAAATAATTTGCGTAAACAGAATATTCTTTTTTAATTCTACTTTTGTTCTTACGCACATAAGCCAATATACTACCTAATTTTGATTCAGGAATACGCTTACTAAAATAGCGTATACATTGAGTACCATCTTCAGTAATAGAATAAAAATAGCTATTGTCT
>UMHV01024994.1_pt1 | contig 15604 bp, 9 predicted proteins | sample 1965621 | NCBI WGS metagenome assembly UMHV01 (sample SAMEA4836108, study PRJEB28245) | human gut metagenome | biome: gut microbiome; material: fecal sample | place: Denmark | collected 2008 | reverse complement strand
ATTATTAGCGATAAAAAATATAAGGTTCCGCCCCCAGGCGGATCACTCAGAAAAAAGCGATTATCTTGAAAAAGGTAATCGCTTTTTTCATATTTGCACAAATGGTACCTGTTTTAGTTATGCCCTTTATTTCTTTCGTTCTTTCCACAAGCGTGTCATGTCTTCCAGGGTTTTACCTTTTGTTTCCGGTACTAATTTCCATACAAAGATAGCTGCAATGATGCAGATAGCTCCATAGAGCCCGTATACAAACATGTGGCCAAACTTGTCGCCCATATCTCCGGCACTCATGTTGTACATGGGCAGGAAGGTAGATGAGACGATGAAATTGAATATCCATTGGAAAGCGACAGCGATGGCTACGGCTGCGCCACGGATGGTGTTAGGGAATATTTCGGCGATGAGTACCCAGCAGATGGGACCCCAGCTGAACATGAACGATGCACTGTAGACCATGATGCTGATGACGGGTACCATAGGGCTGATACCGGTTACTGCATTGCTGAGGGCTACTCCAAGTGCACCAATGGCCATACCAATGGAACCGTAAATGAGTAGAGGTTTGCGTCCCCACTTTTCTACAGTAAAGACAGCTAACAAAGTGAATAGGATGTTGACAATTCCCATGAATACTGTTTGTACCATCGGATTGCCCATGCCCATACTTTCGAAAATACGCGGTGCAAAATAAAGTACGGCGTTAATACCTACTGCCTGCTGGAATACACTCAGCATGATACCGATAAAAATAACCATCCAGCCGTAAGTGAACAGTTTTTCTGTCTTTTCATGAGCAGTAGCCTTGATTTCCTGTAGAATCTCTTTTCCCTGTGATAGACCGTTGATACGGCTTAATACACACAAGGCTTTTTCGTCACGACCGGTCATAGCCAGGTAGCGGGGAGTTTCCGGAACAAACAAAACTAAAAGGGTAAACAATCCGGCAGGAACGGCCTCACTGACAAACATCAGTCGCCATCCGGTTTCAATACTCCAAGCAGCAGCTTCCGGATTCATGATGCGGTTGACGCCATCCACTATTTCTACTACCGGATTCAGGTGGTCTCCCAAGATGAGGAAGTTGACAAAATAGACTACCAGCTGACCGAAGATAATGGCAAACTGGTTCCAGGAAACTAAGGTACCGCGGATACTGCTCGGGGCGATTTCAGCGATATACATCGGACAGATGGCAGAAGCCAGTCCCACACCTACACCACCTATGACGCGGTAAAAATTGAACGCCAACAGAAGCGAATAGGAGGGTTCCCCGTACGGAAATATCAAAAATTCCGGATAGTATGAGCCTAAAGCAGATAAAAAGAACATGATGCCGGCTATCAGCAAAGAAAGTTTTCTCCCGAAACGGGAAGCAAAAAATCCTGATAAAGCACTACCGATAATACAGCCTAAAAGGGCGCTCGAAGAAGTGATACCGTGCCAGGTATCTGTATAGATGAAATCGTCTGCTCCCATGAAGAAAGCCTGAAGACCCTTTTCCGCTCCTGAAATAACAGCGGTATCGTAGCCGAACAACAATCCTCCTAAAACGGCTACCAGTACGATGGAAAACAGATAACTTCTGCTTCCTTTTTCTGTGTAATTCATGATAATAGGTTTTTTATGGAAAATAAAAACCGGCATACCCGGTCGGGAAAGAGACTTTCGCCGACGGGCATGCCGGTCGGATACTGATAAATCAGCGTATTAGCAATACATATTTACAATAGCCTCATACAGTTCTTGTTTTCCACTGGTCTGTTTCGGTTCACCTACAGTCTTCGCATAAGCTACTACATCTTCCAGTGTCAGCTTGCCTTCTTCAAATTCTTTACCTTTTCCGTTGTCGAATGAAGCGTAGCGGTCAGCCAGCATTTTCTTGTAAGGAGATTCTTCCAGCAGGCGTGCTGCATTTTCCAAAGCACGTGCCATGGCATCCATACCAGCGATGTGAGCGATGAAGATGTCTTCCAGGTCAGTAGAGTTACGACGAGTCTTCGCATCGAAGTTTGTACCACCGTTGCCCAGACCACCACCACGGATAATCTGCATCATAGCCTGAATCAGTTCATAGTTGTCGATAGGGAACTGGTCAGTATCCCATCCGTTCTGGTAGTCACCACGGTTAGCATCGATAGAACCCAGCATGTTGTTGTCTACAGCTACTGCCAGTTCGTGTTCAAATGTGTGACCAGCCAGAGTAGCGTGGTTTACTTCGATATTTACCTTGAAGTCTTTGTCCAGACCATGTGCTTTCAGGAAGCCGATAACAGTTTCAGTATCTACGTCGTACTGGTGCTTGCTTGGTTCCATCGGTTTCGGCTCAATCAGGAAAGTACCCTGGAAACCTTTGCTGCGTGCATAGTCACGAGCCATTTTCAACATCTGAGCCAAGTGTTCTTTTTCACGTTTCTGGTCAGTGTTCAGCAGTGACATGTAACCTTCACGGCCGCCCCAGAATACGTAGTTTGTACCGCCCAGTTCGATAGTAGCATCGATGGCGTTCTTAATCTGTACGGCAGCGCGAGCCACTACATCAAAATCAGGGTTAGTAGCTGCACCGTTCATATAACGTGCATGACCGAATACGTTAGCAGTACCCCACAACAGTTTGATACCAGTTTCAGCCTGTTTCTGTTTCAGGTAAGTTACTACTTCTTTCAAGTTAGCTTCGTATTCTTCGATAGTAGCTGCTTCGTCGCACAAGTCTACATCGTGGAAGCAGTAGTATTCGATACCGATTTTCTGCATGAATTCAAAACCTGCATCTACTTTATCTTTTGCAGCCTGTACTTTGTCAGGATTTCCTTTCCATGGGAAGCTTTTTGTTCCGCCACCGAACTGGTCGCCACCTTCAGCGCACAATGTGTGCCACCATGCCATAGCGAATTTCAACCATTCTTTCATCGGTTTGCCCAGGATGACTTTTTCTGCATCATAATAACGGAAAGCCATCGGGTTTTTGCTCTCTACACCTTCAAATTTGATTTTTCCAATACCCGGAAAGTACTCTTTTGTTGCCATAATATCTTTGTTTTATAAGTTAATGAATTGTTATATTTAATTGTTTGTTGATTTTTCGAGACATTCTTTCCAACGTGCGTATGCGTCGGCGTATGCGGTTTCGTCGGCAGCCTTCGGTTCAATGACAGCCAGTTTGTCGAGAGTAGCAAAAGCTTCCACATTGTCGCGGTAGATGCCTGCACCCATTCCGGCTCCCTTGGCAGCTCCTACTGAACCGTCTGTGTCATAGAGTTCGATGGTAGCACCTGTGACTCCGGCCAGCGTGTCGCGGAACAGCGGACTCAGGAACATGTTGGCATGTCCGGCGTGAATTTTCCGTACATCCATTCCCATACCCTTCATGATGTCGATACCGTAGCGGAAGGAGAATACAATACCTTCTTGAGCGGCACGAAGCAGGTGGCTGCGGTTATGCAGGTTGAAGTTGACACCCTGAATAGAACATCCGATTTCCTGATTCTGCAGCATGCGTTCAGCTCCGTTACCAAACGGAAGGATGCTGATGCCGGCAGCACCGATAGGAGCCTGAGCAGCTACCTCATTCATTTCCGCATAGCTGAGGTCGGAAGCTAATGTGCGTTTCATCCACGAATTGAGGATACCCGTACCGTTGATGCAGAGCAATACGCCCAGACGAGTCTGTGAAGCAGTATGGTTGACGTGTGCAAATGTATTGACGCGTGACTTAGGGTCGTAGTTGACACTGCCGTTCACTCCGTATACTACTCCGGAAGTTCCAGCTGTAGAAGCAATTTCACCCGGATTGAATACATTCAGCGAAAGAGCGTTGTTCGGTTGGTCACCGGCGCGGTAAGTCACCGGAGTACCAGCTTTCAGTCCTAACTCGGCAGCTACTTTTTCCGTTACTTTACCCTGTTCAGAGAAAGTCGGACGGATGTCAGCCAGCAAGGATGCATCGATACCGTAATAACCCAGCAAGAAATCAGCTACCTTGTTTTCCTTGAAATCCCAGAACATACCTTCCGACAATCCGGAAACTGTCGTGCAGATTTCTCCTGTCAGTCGCATGGCGATATAGTCACCCGGGAGCATCACCTTATAGATACGTTCATATACCTCCGGCTCGTTTTCTTTTACCCAGGCCAGTTTGGAAGCCGTGAAGTTGCCCGGTGAGTTCAGCAGGTGTGACAAGCATTGTGCTTCTCCCAATGTCTGAAATGCCTTCTGACCGTATGGTACAGCTCTGGAGTCACACCATATAATAGAAGGACGGAGTACCTGCTGGTTCTTGTCCACGCAGACCAGACCGTGCATCTGATAAGAAATACCGATAGCCTTGATTTCTTCCGCTTTTGCACCAGAAGCAGTGAGAACGGCTTGTGTAGCCAGTTTCAAATTATCCCACCAGCTCTGTGGGTCCTGTTCAGCCCATCCCTGTTTGACAGCGAGGATAGGCGCTTCTGTTTTCGGGAAAAAGGCAGATGCGGCACATTTTCCGCTTTCTACATTGACCAGACTCGCCTTTACTGACGAGCTTCCTATGTCATAACCTAATACGTACATCGTTATATAGTCTTTTAAAATTATCTTCTTGTCTTGTTGTAGATTTTCCGGTCAAACCGGTAATACCTTGCGGCCCGGTGAGATACTCCCTGTTCGTATTCTTCCGTCGGTACGATGTATTCCATCATGGAAATCTTCTTATGGAAGTTGCGTACATCCAATGCCTTGCCGTAAATCACCTCATACAGCATTCGCAGTTGCAGAGCAGTAAATTTCCGTGGAAGCAGTTCGAAGATACACGACGGGTTGAATTCGATGTGCTGCCGGATAAACTTCATGGCTTCTGCAATAATCAGATTGTGGTCGAATGCCAGGTCCTTCACTTCTTCCAGTGCCACCCATTCTGCCTTGTATTCATCCAAGTTCTTGTTGAGAGTCTTGTCTATTTTTACCATGGCAAAGTAGGCGATGGTTACGATTCGTTCCACTTTGGCCTTTTCGGCTCTTTCCAGCCAGTGAACATCTTTGGGATTCTTGGTACGGTCCTTTGAACCGAACGCCTTGAACTGCATCAGGTCTACGTTCTTGAGTCCAGTCAAATCACGAAGCACTCGTTTGGCTGCATCATCCAAGTCCTCATCCATATAGATAAGGCTTCCGGGGAGTTTCATATCGTGGAAAACTTCTCCACTTTCTTCCCCCATTCTTTTTACGAGCAACACCTTTAGTTTCTCTCCATCGAATCCGATGACCACGCAGTCTACTGAGATGTGATTATTGGCTAATTGTTCAGTGTATTCCATAAGCATTTTTCTGTCTACACCGCAAAGGACGTTTTTTTTATTGATATATGCAATAGGGGATTTGTGGGTTGTAAAACCTTATTGTTCAATAGGGTAAATATCTTATTTGGTACAATATTGTGATGCGGTGTTTTTGTAGTTCATACAATATGTATAAAAGGTAATTTCCCGTGCAGGCTTATTGGCAAAAGTACAACAACCCGAAAAATCGAATTTTCAATATCTTACGTGAGGAATAGGAAAAGTTTCCTGCAAGGGGCTTATTGTATTTTATGTTTACGTTGGAATCTCGGTGCCTTATTTTGAGGGAAGAGGGGGATAGTGGTAAGAATCCTTATGTGTTAAAAAAATAAAAGCAGGAAATTTGTATCTTTGTGCCGTGTTTAAAAGGATACATTGTATGGAAAATTCGATGAAGCTTATCATGTTAGGTACGGGAAATGCGGCCACCGTAGCCTGCTATAATACCTGTTTTGCCTTGTGCCGGGAGGATAAATACTTTTTAGTGGATGCCGGAGGAGGCAATGGCATTCTGTCGCAGTTGCAGAAGACACATATCCCGTTGTCAGGCATTCATGAGATATTTGTGACGCATGCACATACTGACCATATATTGGGTGTGATATGGATGATTCGTATGGTGGCTCAGGCTATTCAGAAGGGAGAGTACCGGGGCGAACTACGTATATATGGGCATGACAAGGTGGTACAAGTGCTCGACTGGATTTGCCGGATGACTTTACCCAAGAAGATTGTGGCACGCTTAGGAGAAGATATACTATTGTGTGAGGTGAAGAGCGGAGAAAAATTTCAGGCCATCGGCCTGGAAGTGGAATGCTTTGACATCGCTTCTACAAAGGAGAAACAGTTTGGTTTCCGTACCTGTCTTCCTGATGGACAATCGCTGGTTTGCCTGGGTGATGAACCCTATAATGCATGCAACCAGATGTATGTGGAAGGAGCCGACTGGCTGCTGTGTGAGGCGTTCTGCTTGTATGAAGACCGGGAGCGGTTCAAACCCTACGAGAAGCACCATAGCACGGCTTTGGATGCCGGACGGTTAGCAGCTCAGCTTGGAGTGAAGAATCTGTTGCTGTATCACACGGAGGACAAGACACTGTCCACCCACAAGGCGCGTTATACGGCAGAAGCGGCTTTGCAGTTTAACGGTAAGGTCTATGTGCCGGAGGATTTGGAGGAAATTTTACTACGGAGTAATGAATGAATTACTACGTAGTAGTCGGTCTGTTACTACGAGGTAACGGAGGAACTACTACGTAGTAGTTTAAAGGGTATTTGAAGAGGTTTTAAATGAAATAAGAAAGCCGTTCCGATTGTGTGGACGGAACGGCTTTCTTTATAAGAGATATGTTTTTTCTTACTTCATTACCTTGACAAAATAGGTGAGGGTCGGCAAGTGGTCGCTGAATCCATTCTGGAATGTAGTACCCGAGAATGTACGAAGTGGATACCCTTTGTATTTTCCTTCCTTTTGAAGTAGGAATGGACGGTTGAATACTTCGCTCTTCCAGAATTTCAATGTGCTGCGGTCTTTACCAATCAGGTTGCCTGATATAATCTGCTGGTCGAACAAATTCCATTGGTTCTGGTAGCAGAGAGAACCGATACCCTGATCGTACAATTTCCAGGTAGCATTGTAATATCCGTCAGGTTTTACCTCCTTGATGTTCTTTTTAGCGCCCAGTACCTCGCTACAGCTCTTGTTGAACGGGTCATCATTCAAGTCACCCACAATGAGCACTTTTGCTTCCGGGTTCTGTGCATGGATAGAATCGCCAATGTGTTTCACGATGCTGGCAGCAAACTCTCTTAGTGGAGAAGAAGCGGAACCACCGTAGCGTGAAGGCCAGTGATTTACAATCAGGTGAAACGGTTCCCCGGCCAGTATACCACTTACCAGCAGAATGTCGCGGGTTTTATAGTGCGGCATATCCGGCTTGTTGAAAGGATAGGTTCTGGCATCAATCAGCTTGAACAGTTTCGGGTTGTACAAGGCCGCTACATCAATACCTCTGTGGTCGGGCGATTCGAAATGTACGATTTCATATCCCGTTCCACTGATGGGAGCTGTTTTTGTCAGGTCTTCCAATACTTTCCGGTTTTCCACTTCCGAGATACCGATGATAGCAGGGCCTGCCGGACAATAATCTCTTCCCAATTGAGAGATAACCTTGGCAATATTCTGTAACTTTTGTTCATACTTGGTCTGGGTCCATTCATACTTTCCTTCCGGAGTGAAATCATCATCCCCTTCGTTGTTAGGGTCGTCCACCGTATCCCAAAGGTTTTCTAAATTATAGAATGCGGCTGCATAAACACCCAGTCTGTCTTGTGCAAACAGACTGGTGGTATATACACAAGTAATGAACAAAGTGAAAATAAGCAATCGTTTATTCATAACTTTCATGGTTTGATGTGTGCATTAATTGCTGGGAGTGGGTTCGATGGTTGTACCTCCGTCACCACCGGTGCTGCCACTTCCACTTCCTGGAACATAGAGTTTGACGCTGTATAAGCGTAAACCATAAGTGTTTTCTGAGGTTGTACAATAGAACTCTAAAGTTGTATTGTCGGATATTGTTACATTTTCAATTGTCATTTTAAAAGGAGTATTTCCTTGTTTGTCATCACCGGTTACTTCTTTACTAGAAATGGTTAATTCTTGTCCATTGCATTTAACTCTCAGTGTTTTTAAATCTTGTTTTTCTCCAGCATTGTATACGTTGGAGCCTACTTGATATTCTAAAGTAGCAGATGTATTTCCTTGTGCATTGATATTTTTGATAGCAATTGCTACATCTTTTGTTCCAGGGAACCAGACATTCGTAAGATTACTTACAATACGTACAGATGCTTTTTCTTCAGATGTGTTCTCAAACATGCTGGCAGGATTATCAAATCCAGTATAATCACTGAAATATGGCCAGTAATTTCCACTCTTTTCAGGAGTTCCAAAAGATTCTTGGAATAAAACAGTTTCACCACTCGGGGTTTCTCCGCCTTCATTTCCACCTTCTTCTTCATTGCTTCCGGTAAAGTCGCTTACGTCATTAGCAGTACGTAGAGTAAGTTGCCAAGTACCTTTGAATCTTCCTAAGATACCTGTTACATTACCTTTTCCTTCTGGAAGTTTATTACCTGCAAAGCTGGCATAATTGCTGGTACGAATCATGATAGTATTTCCATGACTGTCGGTAATATTTTCTTCACCATAACCATCTTCTGGAGCAAAGATACCCTTACCACCGTTCTGGAAAGTAACTCCGGTAAATTGCACTAATTTGAATTTATAGTTATCGGGAGCAGCGTTGATGGTACTGATGTCATCAATTACAACAGGCTTGGCATTTTCTGGATTAGCCCATCCGTCTTTGCTGACATGTTTTTCGAAATCTTCCCACGGTGTGCGGAATAAATATCCTTCTGGATGTCCTAGCTGTTGTTCGTCACCGTATACAGAAATGCTCAATCCGTTCAGGTCTACATATACAGTCTGACCTACCGGATAATAGTTGTACACACTGCTTTGGTCTACTTCCATTTCAATGGCACCCGTTTCATCCTGCAAGTAGATTTTCTTGAAGATGTTTCCTGATTCATCGTTACCTGTGATGACGGCTTTGAGTACCTGGTCTTGCGTGATGATGATAGGAACGTCCTGAGTAGCTGCTGCATTCTGTGTACGCAATTCTGAAATCGTGATATTGGCTGCCGGACCTGTGTATTCAGGTTCTGTCAAGAGAGGAGCATCATAGTCTCGTTCACAAGCAAAGAGAGCGAGTGAGGCAATGAGTGGCAGACTGATATTTCTTAAAAGTTTCATATATTCTGAGTTTTATGTAGGTTAATGATTAAAAACGGTAGCTCACATTCAGGAAACAGTTGATGCCCTGCATGTAGTAGTATTTTCCTCCAAAGCGTTCCGGATGGTCAAGGTCAAATCGTCCCTGTTCGTATCCTCCGGTACAAATATCTTTCTTGTTCAATACATTGTTCAGAGAAAGATTGAAGTTGATAGATTGTCTTCCAGGCAAGTAGAAAATTTTTCCGATAGACAAGTCTAATGTATAGGCTGCCGGGAAACGTTCTTGTGTGGTCAACTGCTTGAAGGCATCGTAATACTGGTTATACGGAGTTACTTCTGTGTAGCTTGAAGCCAGACGGCGGAGGGGAGCAGCTTCGATGTAGTTGCGTGCAAATCCGTTCAGGTTGGCTCCAAGGAACCAGTATTTGATGAAGTAACGGATTCCGAATGTACCGGCAATCTGTGGAACTCCACCTACGTAAACATCCTTCATGTATACTTGTTCTCTTTCTACTATCTTTCCGTTTTCGGAGTTCTTGATACCGTCAGGGTTGTTGCTGTAATAATATTCACCTACGGTTCCAGCCAGGTCGAAGCTCCAATGGTCATCCAGTTTGTAGGTAGCTCCCAGCTCAATACCTCTGTGAATGCGGTTTACTCCATACAACACGTGGTTGATAAATGTTCCTTCAATGCCGTCATAGTAGCTGCTACGTTCCATCTGGTCATAGAAATTAGTCTGGAATACTCCGATACGTCCGGCCAGGTGAGGAGTAGAGAAGATGTAGTTGATGTCGGCAGAGAGAACCCGTCCACTCTTCATGTCATCAATGGTGCGGTCTGTGATACGCGGTGATACGTATGCTTCATTGGGCAACGGAGCTTCACTTCCATAACTGATGTTGGCATTAATCATGTGACGTCCGTTGAACTTGTAGGTCAGTCCTCCTTTTACCATTAAGTCTGTGAACTGATGGCGCGCACCTTTGCCGAAAGAACTGTCCGGATAACGTCCGTTACGCATTTTACCATCACGCTGGAAGCTGGTGTAAGTCAGCTTCATTCCGTAATAGTAATCCCAATAACGTGAATGATACTGATTCACGACCCAGGCATTCAGTGAATAAATGTTCAGGTTATAGTTGTAACCGAAAATTCCTTCTTCGTATACTTTTCTCTGCGGGCGGTTCAAGTCGTTCTGAATTTTGTCCGGATCACCAGAGAAGTCTTGTTCTGCAAACTTATCAATATCCAGCACATATTCTGCTCCCAGCAGGTCGGCCACGGTCTTGAACTGGCGTGACTGAGTGTAGCGTGCACCGACTCCGGCTGTGATGTCGAAATGACGGCTCATGCGTGCGTTCAAAGTAGAGTTGAATGAAGTTTCCAACAGGTCACTGCGACGTTCTTCCAGCATGTAAACAGCTGCTCCGTTACCATTACGAATGTTGTTGGCATTAGCCAGGTAGAGGTCATCCCAGTTGATTTGTGTAAAGCTGGTCTGGTTAGTACGCCACAACTCTTTGTATCTTAGTTGTACCATTTCATCTTCAAAATACGAAGGCAGGTAGCGGTAGTAATCCGGGCGAGGGTCAGGAGCATTGTACCAGTTCAGGGCCGTATTACCGTAGCGGGCATAATGTGCTCCTACACCTGTAGTCAGCGTTATATTGTCGTTGATTTTCCAGATGTGCGAAATGATGGCAGTCGGGTCGAATGCCGTAACCACCTTTGCATTTCTTTTCTCTCCGTTCTGGTATCCCCAGTTCGGGTTGTAAAGGTAGTTTCCTGTCAGTTCATACACTTCGCGGTAAGAACTACCTTGCTGCCCACGCTGTACCGGTGATACGAAAGCTACCATTGACAGACTATGTTCTCCTCCTTTCCATTGCTTTTCAGCAGAGAAGGCGAAAGAAACGTTCTTGTAGAAAGTTCCGTCGATGTTACCTTCATTCGAATAGCGTCCACCAATAGAGGTGGTGAATGCCCATCCGTTGTCCTTCAGTCCGGTAGAGTAGGTAAACATACCACGGAGATAATAGTTTCGGTTGGTATAGCTTAAGGTTAACTTTCCTCCAGGTGTATAGCTGCTGGCACGCATATTGATGTTTTCCGTACCTCCCAACTCACCAAAAGTAAAGGACGAAGGAGCTGTGAAGTTGGTGACATCACCGTTACGTGTCATGTCGTTCAGTGCACCTACTGCCGCATAGTTGAATACACCTCTGTTCTGGTCGTTGAATTCTACGCCATTGATGTATTTTACTTCCTGTGTGCTATTGTATCCACGTGGAGAGAAGCGTGCGGGTGAAAGTTGATAGGCAGCTTTATTCAGGAAAATATCATTTGACAGAATCACGGTAGAGCTGACATCCTGCCCGGAGGTTTCCACGTCATCATCCACCATACCGGCATCAATGATACCAATCATGGACACGTCTTCGTTTGCGTTAAGTTCAGTTACTCGGATAGGTTTTAGTTCAGTTACGCCTAAGTTTTCTACTTCAATGGAGACACTCTTGGGCGTAATCATTACGGAGTTAAGCTGAATGACGTAAGTTCCCGGCTGAATATTTCGGATGGTGAAAATTCCGTCCGCGTCGGTTGTGACTTGGCGGTTCAGTTCTGTCACCGTCACAATTACACCTGGAATAGGGTCATTGCTTACTGCTCCGATCACACTTCCTTTCACGCTTACATTTCCTTGTGCAAAAACAAGGCAAGGAAGGAAGAATGCCATGAAGAACAGTAATTTGTGTTTCATAAAAAATAATTGTTAGTTTAGTGTTATTTTATAAGGGGTTGAAAGAGAACATGAAAAAGTTTTATAGAGCTTTTTCATGTTCTCTTGTGGGATTAGGAGTAAAATTGTATTACTTAGATATACCTGTTAGTTTGATATTATCTAATCTAAATCCAACTGTATTATCTGCATCAGAAACAAACTCAATATAGGTAATATCATCAGGTAAACTTACAGTTACAGTTTGATATTTATTGTTAGCTGCAAATTCTTTACTTTCAATTGTTAAATTTCCTTTATCTGTTCTTACTTTGATTATATTTTGATTTGCTGGAGTTACATTAGCCGCAATGTCATATTCTAATGATAAACTTGTGTAGTTAGAAACATTGAATCCAGAAATCTTGAGGCCTGCTGGTTTTTCTATTGATTGGGTATAAGCTGGTAACCAAACATTATTATCTAAAGTTGAAGTAGCTCTGACATCTGCATTTTGGAATTCTCCAGCGAATTCGTCTCTGAAAGTAAGTGTTTCATTGTTATCCCATCCTGTATAGTCATTAATTTTATATTTAGTACTGCCAACATTAGTTTGACCACATGTTTCTAAGAATATGGTTTCAGCTGTGCCTGGTTCCGGCTCTGGATCAACAGTGCCTCCTCCTTCTCCATTGGCAACGACTTTCACATCATATACTTCCCATGTTGCAGCAGCTGCTGTGGTACTTACATATTTGAATGCAAACTTGATTTTTTTACCGGCATAAGCGGATAAGTCAATATTTCCTGAAGAAACTTCGTTCCAGTTATTTCCAGCTGGATAGTTTGGAATTGTTACTTGTTGCCAGTTTTCAGTAGATGTTTCGGTTACCCACAAAGTTTGTTGAGTTTGCATGTCACCTGCATGGTTAATGATATGCATGAAGGTTAAAGTTGCATTTGTAGCTGTAGATAAGTCTACTTCAGGAGATATCAGCCAGCTTTCTGATGCTTTTGCGGCTTTATTGATAAATGCGCTGGCTTTCATATAATAATATGGACTTCCTCCTTCAGGAGTCCCAGCATCGTGTTTCCAAACGAATGTTCCACCTTCAGGGAGTTGCTTGTTGTCTATTTCGAAGTTGCCCTGGCTGGTAGCGAATGATTCTTCAAAGACCACAGTTTCTCCACCTGGTTGAGTTCCACCATCGAAATCAACATTAATATCTCCACCTGGTTTTTCAGTCCAGTTGCTGATTGTTGCATTTCCTACTGTAACAACCGGTTTCCCATTGTTGATGGATAGTTTTGCATTAAAGCTTACATTTGTTCCTTTTTCAAAAATACTTGCGTCACTAATTGTATGGGTGAATGATTGACCGTTGAGGTTAAAAGTCAGGTTGAGTGACGTCTGGTCGGTGCTTGCAGCTGTTGGGAGAATGATGGCTGTAGCCGTAGCTGTTGTACCTTGTGCATCTATATACATCGCTACATCTTTATTGTTGGTTCCTGCTGTAGCAGTCAGTGTTCCGTCAGCCAAGTTAAATTCACCTTCTGTGCTGATACCCTTAATGTTTACACCCAATCCGTTAAGAGTTTCAATTGTTTCATCTTTGGTTACATTCAGGGTGACTTTAGTCAGTTGGTGTGTAAATCCCAGACTAATAGTGGTGGCAGTAGTTGCTGCTACTCCTTTAGTACCGTTAGAATAAATCAAGTCGATAGCAGCCGGATTGCTCTGGTCGGATACATTTACCGCAAGCTTATTGCCGCTTACACTTGTGGTATAAGGATAATATGCAATGAAGTCTACATTTCCGCTTTCAGGGAGATAAATACCATTACCTGGAGCAGCCGTCAATGTGCCGTTGGTCTGTGCAATGTACTTTTTGTTTTGTGCGGTTGCAGCCTCAATTCCACTTCCTGCGTTCATCATGTAAATACCTACTTCGTCGTTTGCATTCCAAGTGTTACCTGAAACTCTTGATTGAATAGCTGTGGTAAATACGATGCCTTCACTTCCGTACCATTCGCTGTTGTCGTCATTGTTTGTACAACTCATTAGAGCTAGGGTTGATAATGCCCCCATGTACAGTAGATTCGAGATTTTCATACTAATTTATTTAGAAAGTTTGTAGATTCTGTATCAGATAGATTTAATTCCATTGCGATGTATTTAGCGTCTTTTTTACCTCAGAAGGTAATGATGGAAAGAAAGTGAACCCTGTCATATTCTCAAGTTCTGATACGCTGATAGCATATTTCATATATTGTGTATCGCTATATGCCTTATGGTCAAGTTTAAAAGCGATTGTCTGATAGTTTCCACCTACTTTACGGGCTAATGCTTTGAAGTAATATTTGGGTATTGCTATATTTTTTCCATTATTATCTTTAGCATATTGTATTTGCTTATCAGTTGCCGTAGTAGGCATCGCACCTGTTACTACGTATAGTGTGTCTATCCCACTACTCCAGCCTCTGACAGCGCCTTCTAGTTGAGCCCAAATAGCTCCATTCAATCCATTTTGTAATTGCGGAGTCATATTGGTGTAATAGAAAGTCTGATTATTCATGTCGCAGTCTTTACGCTGTCTATCACCACTCGGAATCTGATGCCCTCTGCTGTAACCGCTGAGAGCTTTTTTGAGATTCGCTTGAAGGTTAGTTGCTATTTTAGGGTCATACCCCCAATCCTCCGTACGGCCTATGTTTCCTTCCAGATACCATCCGCATAATGGATAGGATACCCAGTAAGCAATTTTCAGATTGGTATCGTATAGCATACTATAATTACGGATCTCAATACCGTTGAGTGGAGCTTCGTCATAAGTTATTCCGGTATAATGAGTAACGTATTTTATATTAGATTGATTCAGTTGTGACTCAGTAATTACCGGTGTTTCAAACCATTTCGTATATTTTGCTTCTGGGTCGGTCGTAATCTCTCCCCCCTGATAATTCACATTTACATTATATATATATTTGCTACCTTGCTCAATGTTTCCAGAAATCTCAGTCTCAATTTCTTTGCTCTGTCCGTTCTGTTCCAGTTTGATTTTCAGTTTTCCGCTCAAGTCTTGAGGCAACAGAATGGCTTCTGCTTGTGTGGCTTCCTCATTTATAAATAAGGAAAAGGTTGTAGCTTCACCGGAAGGAGTAATGGTACCGTCAGAAAGATTAGCTGTTCCTTTTACTTGCAGTCCGCTGATAGAAGCTTTGATTCCTTTCAGGGAACTTCCAGAAGTAGATTTCAAATTCAGCACCAATTTAGCCAACAGATGCTTGAATTGCAGATTACCTTGTGGAGACGCCAATTGACGGTTTGTCAGGTTTACTGCAGTCATCAAGTCGATGGCGTTTTGTTTGGTTTGGTTACTTAAATCAATGGGATAGTTTTTATAGTCACTAATAGTTTCACTATAAGGATAATATGCAATGAAGTCGACCGCACTATTGTCTTCCGGATAGTATATGGGACTATTTTTGCTTACGAAATAGCCGTCTCCTTTAGATGTTGCATAAGGAATGTTTGTAGCCAGTACATTTTTATCACTATTGTTGGCTAGCATAAATACACCAATTACGTCATTGGCTTCCCACGACGTATCGTAAGCTCTGGAATTTTGTGCATCATCTATGATAGAAGAGAATGTGATGCCTTTGTTATTCACTTCATTCTGGATGATGTTTGTTTCGTCATTCTGGCAAGATTGCAGAATACTTAGGGAAAGTACAATCCCTAATAGTGATTTCATTTTCATA
>UMHV01049572.1_pt1 | contig 15791 bp, 13 predicted proteins | sample 1965621 | NCBI WGS metagenome assembly UMHV01 (sample SAMEA4836108, study PRJEB28245) | human gut metagenome | biome: gut microbiome; material: fecal sample | place: Denmark | collected 2008 | reverse complement strand
TATTAAAAAAAAGCCCACACTCGCCAGAGTGTGTTAGTTCAATTGAATTATCATCATCTAGTGCAGTTATTGTATTTTCCTTCCAATCATCACCTAGATTTGTGATTTGTTTTGAAGTAATATCTTTTGCAGATTTACCTGTCCACTTAATACGTATATATGAAAGTTCCATACCATCAGGAATTGTTTCTAGTACTCTATAATCCCCTTTTAAGTCACCCCCATAATTGACTTTAAAAGCCCATGATGCAAATATACCATCACCATTCAAATTCTTTGTAACAATTTTGCTTTCCGGTTTATCCGTATCTTTACCTTTAGAAATATTTATATATTTACCATTCTTACATTCAAAAGTTTGACCCAACTCTTTTAAAATATAATTACCACCATAAAGTTCTTGAGTCGCATCATTAACTTTAGTAAAGTCTGCATCACCCTTGTGTTTTATCTCTACTTCATTTTTATACTTAAATGTAGCACGATAGTCTTTAGGTAATTCCGAAGGCAATTCTTGAGGTTCAGTTCTTACTACAATATATATTTTTTCATTATCTTGTAAGTTGAAATCTTTCTCTGTAGTTAAAACCAATTCACTATAATTATTTTCACCACTAAATTTCTTGTCATTTGAATATTCAGCTTTATAATAATCTTTACCAATTTTTAAATTTTCTGGCAAATCCTCTATTGTTTTATACTCACTTAAATTCTTAAGATCTCCCTTATAGACAGCCACCAAAGAATCATTATGCAAATAAGAACTTATTTCATCTTTTCCTGAAGCATCACTAATTTCATCCTTGATTTGTGTACCTGCTCTAATCTTAGAACCATTAACTTCTATCACCCAATAATGCTTACCATTTTGCCATTCCGTCGCATTTTGTTTAGGATTCTCATAATACCACGCTTGTTTATTTACATTTAAATTATAAGAACCCTCAAGCGTAACTTCCCTAGATGAACTTACATTCATAAAAGGAAAATTTTTACCATCTACTCCTCTTTTCACATCCCCATTTAAAGTAAATGTATTAGTTACTTTTGCACTTGTAAGAGAACTCAAATTATTAGGAGTCGCATAATACTCAAACGTATATGAATAACAATTTTTTGTCCAATCAATATCAGATAGTTTTAAACTAAAACTTTGTTGCTTATCAATGTTGACCCATTTTGTTTCAACCACATTATTTTGAGTATCATAAGCCATTATTTTCATATAACCAACATACTTCATTACATCTTTATCCAATGTATCTGTTAATGTAACATCCGTTATATTAAACTTTCCATCCGTCTTATTTTTATCTGTCTTATTGATATTAACTGTATACTTGTAACTTCCTGCAGGCACTTTAAATGATTGTTCAGCACTCGAATCCTCGTTTAATTGATAATTATATTTTGTGCCATCCATATCAACAGTCTTTTCTGCTGTTGTTGGTTCTGCTACATTCTTTTCTACCCATTTACGTTCATGTAAATTTAACTTATCGTTAAATACTTTATTTAATAATTTATCCCTACTATACGAAAAGTAACGATTTTTTATAGTTACACTATTCGACTGCATAGCCGCATATACTTCGGGTTTAATTTTTAATGTATAAGTCACATAATAAGAATCACCAGGATTAATTGTGATTGATTCATTGTTTAACTCATATACATTAAAACGCGTAGAATTCTCATTATATGTTGTTGTATAAGTATCATTTCCTTTTGCCCAACCAACCTTTATGGCATTACCTTTATATTCTTTATACCCTGTATCTCCTGCTTTTTTAACATGTAAGACAATTGAATTTTCTACAAAAGAAATATATGGAAGCATTTTAGGATCTGTAAAAATATCGTCATCTAAACTATCTCTAAATTGAAATTCCTTTATAGAAACATTGTTGTTTGAACCATAATTAAATTCAATTTGATAATTGACTAGATAATTACCATCTTGATCTTTTATATAATTATTTCCATTCTGTGTTATAATATTCTTTTTCATAACATTCGTATCGATAGTGATAGTTGGTGTGAACGTAAATTCTTTATTGCCCTTGCTATAAACTTGTGAACTATTATCTTTTCTCGAATAAACCTGAGCGTTATTTACAATATCGTATTGTTTATTATACAAATTTTCAGTTGTATCAATTAGTTTGACATAATAAGTCAATGTTCGAACTTCATTCGGTTCCATCTCAGCAATCTTCCACACAAAACTTTCGGGATTAGTAATACTTGTTACTGCATTCGGAATTTTCTGATCTGAACTAGGTAAATTCGTTTTATAAATTGTACCTTTAACCGCAGTTTTTCTAGTTTCATAAGGCTGTTGCTCATTCACCCTCTCATTAAGTGTAGTTTCAGTAAGATTAATATCTACATATTTAACTAAATCTTTACCCTTTGTAAATTGATCAACTACATATACATTTTGACAACCATCATCACCCGCAGTTAATGTAATTGTATATTTTATATAATCACTAGTAGCTTCTTTTTCACAACTCTTATCTACACTAACACTTCCATAATGTTCTTTATAATCCAGTCCATAATTTAATGTAATATCGCCCTTTGGTGTTGTGATTGTTACTTCACCAGTACTTGAATCAATCTTATTCATATCAATTTGAGCTTCTACTTTAAAACTACCAGTAAGTGTTTGATTATCACTTAAACCAGGCAAAGATGTTGGATCATAAGTAATCGTAACCAAACCATCTGTATTAACAACCATAGTTCCAAGAATATTATTATCTCCTTCAATATTTGTTTGTATCGTATTTCTAATTTTAAATCCTTCAGGAAGTTGATACTTGATAATACCACCACAATCTTTCAAAGTCTTTGCGGAAATATCTTGAAACCATAATTTGTAAGTCATATTCAAATTATCTTGTGTACTCACATTAACATTCTCATTTGGTTTAACTACATGTTTCACACCATCTTTTTTATAAGTGAATTGAACATCAGTAATCTTACCTTTATTTGCTTCTGAACTTAAATCAAAAGGTTGTTTTGTAGTTTCTGTTGTAGTTTCTGTTGTAGTTGTTGTCTCTTCTTCTTCACTTTCTTGAGATACTTGTTCATCCTTATTTTGTATTTCTGGCTCATCCTTGACAACTTCTTCTTGTTCATTTACTTCTTCTTGTTTGTTACAATCATCCGTATGTGTATGCTCTTCCTTTTCACAAATCAATTCATTGTTTTCATCATAACACTCAGCCGTATGTGTATGTTCTTCCTTATCGCAAGTCATTGTTTGAGCTGGTAAAGATAATGCATAGACCGTACAAACAACCACAATACAAGAAAGTGCTATCATGATCCTTTTCCATTTTTTTAAGCGCGCTTTGTCTTTTAATAAACGCCTTAAATACTCTTGCACAATCACACCTACTTTCTGTTACTTTACAATTTCAATTTTATTTAAAGGCCAAACTGAAAATAATACCTTACCCTCAATTTGTTCTTTTGAAATATCCCCTATTGCAGCACTCCTAGAATCTATTGAACTCTCGCGGTTATCTCCCATACAAAACCAACGAGACTCTTCTACTTGATGAGGAAAGTCTATGTCTGTATTACCTAATGACTCACTATCCAAATACGTTTCATGAATAGCTTTACCATCCACAGACACCTTTCCATTCACATCTATATCTACCTTTTGACCAGGACAAGCAATAACACGCTTCACCAACAACTTATTGCCCTGCCAAAATGCTACAACATCTCCCGACTTTAATCTCTTTGTCTTTATAGATACTACAATCTGCCCATTTTCTAAAGTCGGATTCATGCTCGAACCATAAATTTTTAATACTGGCATCCACAGTGTTGCCACCAATACAGAAATGGCAGCCACAACAACGAGTACACTCAAAGTCTTACGTAAATGCTTTAAATACTTTTCTCTCTCTTTTAAACGACCAAGCTCTTTTTTAACCTCAACATTTGATACAAGATCACTTTCTGTTTGCATCTTATCAATGAGGTCAATCAACTCTTTTCGCTTTAAATGTCTTAAATCCCTTTTTTCCATATCTCTATCTACACATTAAGATTATGTTAAGATAAACATACATCATCTTATGTTAATTGGTTGATATATTCATTTTCCCTTTATCTTAAGCTAATCTAACCTTTCTGTTATAAACAACCTAACAAGAACGCATTTCTTTTCATATAATATACTCTTTCCTGTAAACGTTTTCAAACAACTTTTTATAACTTTTGTTCACTGGTTAGCTAATTTAACACTTTAATATATGGTATTTTCCTTTATTTATCACATATTTTAACATTTTTGGTTATACGCATTCATTTCTCCTTTATATAAAGTCGATTAATTTGTGCAAATCGCATTGTTAATTTATGCAAACTCATTATTTACTTCAATTAATTCTTTATTTATAACCAAAGATAGTTTGTCTTAATAATTTCTTAACATTAAAAAAGGATAGTTTCACACTACCCTACTTTGTAAATTGCTTTAAATAGTCCATATCTAAAACAATAATTCGATTGTTTTTAACTTGAATGATATGCTTTTCTTTTAAACCACGAATCACTCGATTCACACTATTACGTGTTGTAATCCCACAAAAATTCGCAATATCCTCATTTGTGACCTGCAAATCAATAAATATACCCTTTTGTGTTTGAATGCCAAATAAACTCGCCAAACGATATAACCAAGAACATACTGCACCTGCCTTTGAATTCATGATCATCACTTGTTCTCTTGTGATAGCTAGTTTTAATCGATTGCGATAGTATGTATTTACATAATTTTGAAGGTTCGCATCTTCTTTAACTTGTTTATAGAATTTTTCTTTTGAAATACAATATAATTCAGCTTGTTCACTTTCAATACGAATCTTTGGATGACAATCTCTAAATTGTGTCAAACAATCACAATACAAACTCACCACATCCGGACCTTGTAAATAGGTAATATTAAATTCACGCTCATCTTGCATGATCAAACTCACTTTAACAATACCCTTCTTTAAAATATACATATTACTGTCATTTAAATCTAAACATGTATGACGATCTTTTATAAGTATAGAAACCTTTTCTTTTTCTAAATATTGTATGACACCATCACAACACATCTTACTCACCCCTGTTATCATTTTCATTGTATCATATTGCGGAGAAAATGTTATAACTTTGTCTCTTTAAACATATAGTGCTATAATACTTATTGCTGGATTGCTTGTAATTTGCATATCCAGTTTCCTAAATAAGAGTTGAACTAAGCCCCCCACAAACTTATGTTCAACTCTTTTTTAATAATTAAAACGGACATTTTAACTGCCCGCTTTCTCTTTTAAAATCTCTATAATTTGACTTTGAAGCTTATCCATATCGATTGGCTTAGAAATATATCCATCCATACCCGCTTTAAGTGCCTTCTTTTTATCTTCATCAAACGCATTCGCACTCATCGCAATAATTGGAATCGTATTCTTTTCTGGAATCGACCTGATTTTTTGGGTAGCTAAATACCCATTCATATTTGGCATTTGAATATCCATTAAAATAAAATCATACGAACCAACCAGATTTTGAATCACTTTACTAACACATTCTAAACCATCTCTTGCCAAGTCTACATGTAAGCCACAATCCTCTAATATAATCTTCGCAAATTCTGCATTCAATTCATTATCTTCTACTAGTAATACATGTTTACCTTCTAACGAATGCTTAGAAACTACAAGATTCTCTTGTTTCACTTTATCTTTTTCTTTATTTCCAAGCTTATGATCGATCGTTATTGTAAAAGTACTGCCCTTACCAAGCTTACTCTCAACGTGTTTTCCTGTGGGCAGGGAATTTTCTGTATCTTCCTCATCATCAAAAAACAGCGTATCTACAGCCTTTCCGTCAATGTTCAATGGTATCTTGAACTGTACAGACTTAATCCATCTACCGTCTTTCTGCTTCTCTGGATATATCTCAATCTTCTCAATCAGCAGATTCATCAGCGTCTTCTTGTCCGCATCATTCATATCATCAATGTTGTCTAACATTTCATCAATGATTCTCTTATACACTTCCGTTGACAGATTTTCACCCTCTGCATTTTCAATCGCAAGGTCATTCTGATACAGCTGATTCTCCATAATGTTTATCTGTTCATTCACTTCATTCACAGATTCCCTGTATGTCTTCATCAAATCATCATACAGCTTATCATCAATATCCAAATCAGCAATACGACGCATCAGCTTTGATTTCTTTGAACTCAGCTTCTCACGTTCTTTTGTAAGACGTTCTTTTTCAGCCAGCAACTCACGCAAAGAATCATCAGAATCCAGCTTTTGCAAAATCTGGTCTTTCATATCGTTTTCGCCACCGAAGACGTATTTCACAAGCTGTATGACCTCTACATTCAATTCATCCTGTCTCACGTGCTTTTTGTAATCACATAGATGTCCAGATACCAATTTTCTGTTCTTACATGTGTAATACCATATGTCAGGGTAATATTCGTCAGAATTTTTCTTCTTCTTTCTATCAACAACACCATACATACTTGCACCGCAGACCGGGCATTTCAGCAATGCGGACACCATATGTTCATGTTCCTTGCTATGTACTTTCTCACGCTTAAAAGCGTTCAACTCACGTTTTGCCTGCACTCTGAACCATGTTTCTCTGTCAATGATTGCATCGTGCTGACCTTCATATAGCTTATAGCTGTCTTTGTCCTGTTTTACAACATGATACTCGTCACGTGTACCATCAATTTTTTCAGTTTTCCTACGACCGTAAGAAATAAATCCAGCATATACAGGATTGTCCAACACACCTTTCACAAAAGCTGATGATATAAGCGACACAGACCCATTCTGACGGATTTTCTTTGTATATCCGTTGTCATTCAGCCATTTTGCAACTCTGCTTAAGCCCATACCCTGTAAATACAATTTGTAAATCAGCTTTACAAGCTCCGCTTCCTCTTCGTTGATGACAAGAACCTTCGCTTTTTCCCCCTCTTTGTCTACAAGTTTATAGCCATAAGGTGCAAAACCACCGTTCCATTTACCGTCCCTGGCTTTCTGCTGTCTTCCAGCCATTGTCTGCTCACTGATATTGCTTCTCTCGATTTCTGCTACAGATGCAAGCACAGAAATAATCAACTTACCAGCCGCACCTGCACTGTCAATACCATCTTCAACGCACAACAGATTCACTCCATAGTCTTCCATGAACTGTAATGAATTAAGTGTATCGGCAGCATTACGACCAAATCTCGATAGCTTGAATACCAGCACATAATCAACATCATCCTTACCAGACTTGATGTCACTCAGCATCTTCTTGAACTCAGGTCTTCCGGCAATGTTCTTACCAGATTTACCTTCATCACTATACTCACCGCAGACTTGCATTTTTCTATGTTTTGCTTCACTTCGTAATCGCTCTTTCTGAGCTTCAAGGCTATATCCGTCAATCTGTAATTCCGTTGAAACACGTGTGTAGATATAACATCTTTGTTTCTTCGCCATTTTCCTACCCACTTTCTCAAAAACTTTTTCAACATCGTGCTTCTATTATATATCATTGATACACTTCTTTCAACATTTATCTACATGATTGCGGAATATATAAAAAAATCACTCCCATTACAGGAGTGACTTCACTTTATTCTGTATCACCGTATTTACTCTGATATTCAGCAATCAGCCTATCCAGCGTCGGTCTGGAAATACCAAGCTCTTCGGCAAGCTCCTTTTTCGTATAGACTCTTCTCAAATACTTTTCGTAATACTTACCGAAATCTTCAACCTCGATTGCTTTTCGACCTTTGTATGCACCACGCCGCTTTGCAAGCTCAATACCTTCTCTCTGCCTTTCAAGAATGTTCGCACGCTCAAACTCGTTGATTGCAGCAATCATGGTCAGCATCAGCTTCCCCGTTGCAGTCGACGTATCAAGATTCTCTTTCATGGACACAAGCTCAATCTTCTTTGCTTTGAACTGTTCCACAAGCTCAAGCAAATCTTTTGTACTACGTGCCAGACGGCTGAAATCTTCTACATACACCGTATCACCTTCACGTGCAAACTCTAACATATTTTGCAGTTCAGGTCTGTTCATATCTTTCCCGGACACTTTTTCTGTAAACCATTTTTCAATGTCGTATTTTTCTAACGCCGCAATCTGTCTTGCTTCGTTCTGGTCAACAGAACTGACACGAACATATGCAATTCTCATAAAATCACTCCTTTTATGTAAAATTAAAGGGTATTTGTGTTACTCTTTGTAAAATAATTATCGTTTATAACTCTAATTTTACATATTATTTTACAAAAGCCAATATTCTTACCCAATAAATTTAAGGTAAACCCTATTTTTACACAAAAAAACATGGCTACGCCATGTCGGGAGCCGCCGTGTAAAAATATTCCAATACAAGAGAGGTATCCAGCATGGCAAACTTATTGAGTACAGATTATAGAAAAGATGTTCACGTTATCGAAGAGAAAACAGCAACAGCATTGCTTGTAAAACAACCTGACGGCTCATATCGCTTAGGCGATGAATCTGACATCACCATCGGCGAACGTTGCTATCTGTTATTGCCGAATGGCAGTATTGTCCGCACATCCCCTGTACGTGAATGGCGTAAGTACGGTGGATTCTATATCACAACAAAACACACGCAGTATTACATTTCTTGTGATAATATCCATGTACAGTAACAACAACAAACCCACGGAGCATCTGCCCCGTGGGTTATATTTTATGTGTTGCACCCTGCCATGTACCATCAGCAATTATGTCATACAATGGTACAAAAGTATCATAATGACATTTGTATCAAAAATACAAACAATAATACTGCAATAACAATAGCTAATGATAACTCAGATAAAATAAGTCCTACTTTTCTAACATCGCTTGTACAACCATTTTTCGCTGCCATATCACTCATTACAATTCCAATGATACTGCAAATAATACCAATAGCACTTAACCACCAAAAAACAACCAAGCCAAGTAAGCCAAATAAAATTGCTACTATTCCAAGCACAAGACTTGTGATTGCGAACACATCTCCATCACTTTTATTCATAGCTTTTCACCCTTACCCTTTCCTACAAACTTCTATCATCTTTTTCATCCTGAACGCCTCTGATACGCTCCATGACAGACTCTGTTGACAATCCACGTACCGATTTCATATCTTTACGAATCTCTACTACACCAGAATTTGCTTTCTTACGTTTTCTGTCTCGTTCTGCTTTCTGCTGTAATCGCATTGCAAGAATATCATTGCTTTTATCTTCTGACTTGTCCAGAACCAAATCATCAATGTTATCCTGTTCATCTACATCACTGTATGACTCACGTGATGGTCTTACATCCCTGCTCGGTCTGTAATGAGGAACGGTTGTCACATTATCAGGAACAACAATCTCTACACGTCCGCTTCTCGTTCTTTTCCTATCCTGTTCATCTTCATCTTCTTCATCTGCATCCGGCAGCATCGCTGCACGCTGTCCTGGTGTCACATCTTCCTGTACCGGTAAAGTCACATTCGTTTCATCTTCCTGTACAGTCACATGTTCATCATCTTCACTGCGATTTCCATGCAGCTTGTGTTCCATTTCCTTCTCAGAAAAATATTCCTGTACATGCTCTGCATCGTACAATGTTCCAAGCTTGTATGAACGTGATTTCAGATTTTGAGGAATCTTTTTATCACCAAATCCATCTGTGTCCATCAGTTCATACGTGTAATATTTTCCACGTTTCTTGCTGTCATGTACTTCGATGTTCACGCCGTGAGCTGGCAGATTCTTAATCCAATCTTCTTCGCTTTCACTTTCGTTCAATGCTTCTGTGATACGTGATTTCAAATCATCTTTCCATACATATTCACCAAGTGCACGCTTCGCTCTCTCAGTCTGTGTTGTCTTGTCTGGAACTGTTGTATCACCAAAATCCAGCTCGAAATACTGACCTGCAATCTCATCTGTCCACTTTGCAAGTGTCGGCTGATAATACTGCTGTTTATCACAACCCCTGCTCGATGTCATGTCTGTATCACTGATAATTACATGGTTATGTATCAATCCTGATTTACCATCGGTCTGTGTAAACACAACCGCCTGTCGGTCTGGATAATATTTCTGTACAAACTCCTGACCGATGATGTTCGCAGTCAAAATGTCTGCCGGTTCATCTGGATTCAGTTCACGTACACTGAATGACTGCACAACACGAATCACCTGTGTTTTATGATTTGCTCTTGCTCTGTTCCAATACTTCTGCATCTGGATTTCTGCTGGTACACCCGGTAAGATATTCACATTTGCAATCAAATCATTACGGACGTCACTGCCGTTATGTCCCTTACCTTTTCCGTATGCATACATAAGAGCACCATGTCCGTTCGCAGTCCTTGTTACTCTTGTGTATGCCATAATTCCTTACCAATCCTTTCTGATGCACTGTCTAACTGTTCCATGTATTTCTCAACACTGAACAATGTGAAATAGCTCCAGTTACACGCCGCCTGTGCTCTGTGTAACTCCTGTAATCTCATATTGATGTATCTCTGTTCCGACGGATTCGCAGTCTGTAACTGCTTCTCTAACAGACTGATTCTTCTGTCAATGTTATTCCATTTTGCAATCTGGTTCACGTTCACTCCCAGTTTGTTCAACGCTGTCTTGATACCTTGTAACTCATTCGCAATCAGTGCTGTTGCACGCTTCATGTATTCACCCTGGTCACCGTCGATGTATCTCACTGTTCCCAGATATTTTTCCAGATGTCCATCAATCGCAAGTCTTACTACTTGAGAGAATGGCACATCAAATTCTTTTGCCATGTCCTTCATCACTTCATCAACTTTCTCATTGATTCGTGCTGAAATCTTTACAAGCTTGATAAACTCCTCTTCGCCGATTTCATCTTCGCTTTCTTCTGTATTACCATCCGAGATGATTTCCTTTTCATCATCTCCTGTCGGTTCCTGTACCACTTCGGATGCAATAAAGTCATCGTCTGGTTCAGGCTCCGGTAAATTATCAATTTCATCCTGCTGTACATCAAATGGCATTGCTAATTCACGAGCTGCCTGTTCCTTTTGTCGTGCTTCTTCCTCTTTCTGTTTTTTGAGATTCGCCCAAAAATCTCCAGCATCATTCATATTATTCACACCTGCCATTCACAGTCATCTCCTTTCTTCGTTCACATTGTCTTGCAAAGCCGAATCCGGCTTTTCTGCACCAATGTTCACCTACTTGCTCAAATACTTGTTGTTTTGCCCATAGGGTTTGTCTCCAACGGTGTATTTTCGCCCCATGTTCACATCCATATAGGGTTTGTCCCCTAACACTTGTGTACATGGTTTCCTACCCATTTTCTTTAAAAATGCAAGTATAGGGTTTGTCGGCGGTGCCGAAAAACCCTACCGTTCGCTTACGCTCACTTACTTGCAAGGGAAACTTCGTTTCCCCTTGACCCCTTCATGCTTCGTTCGCATCCCGCTCACTCTTGTTTCCAGCCCAATTACGAACGAAACCACAAACAGTTTTCACAACTGTTCACATGCATTACTGCAACTGTCCTGTTTCGTATGGGTCTGGTTCCTCGAACTGGTTCACGCCGTACATGCCGTCATCTTCATAGTCATCTTCCGCTGCCATCTTTTCCAGTTCTCTATCAAGCTTCGCAGCTTTTCTCTTTTCAGCACGTTCCTTTTTCTTTGCTCTCAGCTCATTGATTTCACCCTGTGATTCATTGATGATGGCATCAATGTTCTTCACAATGTGCTTCGCAATCACACGTGCTTCGTCCTTACTGTACGCTGACATTTTTTCCTGTACTGCCTCACTGTTCAACAGCTCGTTGTTGATAAGTTCAATGACCGGACGTGCTTCTTCACGCTTGAGTTCGGCTTCTTTCGCAGCCATTTCCTTCTTCATTTTTTCAAGTTCTGCACGAACGTTTTTTAAATTACTCATATGTTGTTACCTCTACTTTCTATATAAATTTTGTTAACTTACTTTCTCTGATACTTGAAATATAACACATTTTCACGTGTTTTCCTACTCATAGTTACAACTTTATTTTTATAACGTGTTTCTATAAAATTGAGTATAGAAAAACAGGTGACATACAAATCTTGTACATCACCTGTTCACTATTGATTTATTCAGTTGTTCTTATACAAACATCTGCTGTAACAGACCTTTTTTCAGTTCTTCCCACGCAGTTAAAGTTGCTTTCTGCTTCTCAATTACTTCATCCAATGATGAAAGACAGTCAGCAATTTTCTGCTGTTCCTTAAGACAAGGAACCGAAACTTTAAACGTCTTAACATCATCAGAATTCACAGCTGTAAATGTTGAACCTTGCTCTATCTTTTTCCATTCACTTTCTTTGAATGTCATGTAATGCAACAAATAATTTGAATCAATTTTCTTCGCTCGAATTGCACAAACACCTCTGCCAATGCAAGCTTTAAATTCAATTCTCACTACATACCCAACAGGTGCTCTCACAGTCATAACCAAATCTAATGGTTCACAAATTTTTGTTGGTTTATTTGTAAGACGTTCTGGCACAATATTTGAGCCTAATAAATCAGCTTTTCCTTGAATCAAATATAATCCATCATTCAAATTTACGCTATCACCATCAGGAGACTGTCCCATAATCACATCAGCAATATCTCCCAGTTTCTTTTCTTCCCAATCTGGAAAATTACTTCCATCGTCCGCTTTGAACCTTACTTCCTGACTGAACAGCTTCTGCATCACACCTTTTTTACGTTCTTCCCATGCAGATACAGTTTCTTTTTGCTTCGCAATTACTGTATCAATCGTTGATAAGAACTCTGCAATTTTCTGCTGTTCTGGAAGTGATGGAACAAATACAGATTGTTTTTTCATGTCTGCAAACGGTGGAATATTTTTCAATGCTGAACCATTGCTAATTTTAACACCTTCCGTAGAAATCATTTTATCAAATACACATCTAAAAATCATACTGTTAATTACTGATTTTTTAATGCGTACTCTCATAAGTGCCTGATTTATAATCCCTTCCTCTGCATCATGTGGTAATTCATACATTTCACCAATAGTCCCGGCACATGAAACAATAATATCACCACCAGATACAGCAAATGACTTCATTTTTGATTGAAAATATTCATTAGTTACAAAATACCTTTCGAGTTTCCAATCTTTAGAAATTGCGTTCTGTTGTTCATAAACTTTCACTGTATCATTCGACTTTGGAACAAAAATCTCTTTCTTTAAAGCACTACCAAACGGTCCTTTTTTATAATCTGCAACATCATTAAATGTTTTTTCTTCCCAATCTGGAAACTGACTTCCATCATCAGCTTTGAATCTCAATTTAGGTTCAATCATTATGATTCCACTTCCTTTCCAGTATCTTTCACATCAAGTTTGATTTGTCTACTGCCCGGAATCAATGCTTCTGTATAGGTAAATGACCGAATCTTATAGCTATACTTTCCACTGCCGGAATCATAAACAATTCTATATCTTCCTAAGCATCGAGAACAAACAATCACACGACTTATCTCTTTGTATTTATCAAAAATATTAAACATATCACCAGTAACAGGTAATACATTCATTTTTGTCAATCCACCATTATCAAATTCCGCTGTGAAATGGTCATTTTCAATGCCTATATCTATTAAAAACCAAACTTCATCACATTTCCTTTTGTATTCGGACACCTTAACTGCGTGCTGTTCAAAAACGTCTTTCAGATTATTGATAAACACTTTATAATCAAATTTTGATGCAGCATCTAAACTTTTATTAATAGAAGTTTCAATATCCTTTGCAGATGCATCCGCATCAAATTCATCATTCAACAATTTTGCATGATGCTTTTCGTACATCTTTTTTCGTTGACCATCAAACTTCATACTTTCAGAATCTGTATGTTCATTCAAGATGGTATCTGCCCGAAAATGTTCAATTCCAATCTTATGACCATTCCTTGTCAAAACAAAATCTGGTCGTTCTCCATCATCAATCGTATATCCTTTCAGTTTACGATTGCTTTGGAGAAAGGCATCCAATGCATTTCTCTCTAATGATTTCTTTTCATCAGACACATACATTCACCTGCCTTTACAGTCCAAGCTGTCTCATAAAACTTTCAGCCTTATCAATCGCAGCTTTTGTTTCAGAATCCAGTGTCTTAATCTGAGCTTTTACAGCATCCAAATCAACAGGTTCTTCTTCCTCGAATGTATCAACATATCTCGGAATATTTAAGTTATAGCCGTTCTCGATAATCTCACTCATATCTGCTACATGAGCAAATTTATCTACGTCCACACGCTTTGCATACGCATCTACAATCTTGTCAATGTGTTCCTGTTCCAAGACATTCTGATTCTTTCCAGCCTTGAACTCTTTCGATGCATCAATGAACAGAATATTTCCTGAATTGCCGTTTCTCTTGCTTTTCAGCACCAGTACACACACCGGGATTCCTGTTCCATGAAACAGATTTGCAGGCAATCCGATAACAGCATCCAGACGGTTCAAATCTTTGATGATATATTTTCTGATTGCTTCTTCTGCACCACCACGGAACAATACACCATGTGGCAGCAATACAGCTACACGACCATCAGAATCATCCATGTGATAAATCATATGTTCTACAAAGGCAAGGTCAGCAGCAGACTTCGGTGCCAGCTTTCCAGCTCCGCTGTATCGTGGGTCATCCTCAAATTTCTTATCAGCTGTCCACTTCAAGCTATACGGTGGATTGCAGACCTGTACAGTCAGCTTCAAATCATCACCGTATTTATCATCTTTCAGCGTATCACCTTTGTAGATATCAAAATTCTGCCAGTCTACACCATGCATAATCATATTCATTCTTGACAGGTTGTATGTTGTGGCGTTCTGCTCCTGTCCATAGAAATGACCAACCTTATGTGTGGTCAAATGCTTCTGAACTTCCAGCAGCATGGATGCAGAACCGCAGGTACAGTCACCGACGGTCTTTGCTTCGTCCAGTCCAAGGGATGCAAGTGTAGCACAAAGTCTGCTCGGTCCGGCAGGTGTAAAGAACTCTCCACCTTTCTTCCCGGCATCTGAAGCAAACAGACCAATCAGAATCATATATGCTGTACCAAGTACATCAAACTGAGAATCCTGTAAATCAAAATCAATGTCTGAGACCTTGACCATGACGCGACCAATCATATCTGTACGGTCTGCCACTGTCTCTCCAAGACGTGCATCCTGTAAACGCATATCATTGAACAATCCATCAAATGCTTTGTTGGATTCATGCCCCATTGTAGAACCTACAAGGTCATTGATTGCTTTTTCAAAATCTTCTACGCTGAACTTATCAGCATCATTCTCAAATTTTGTAATCTTACGAATCAGGTTACGGAACAGATTTTCCGGCTTGATGACATATCCCAGTTTGGATAAAGACCAATCTTCTACAACAGGTCTGTAATCATCATCCGCAAATGCTTCTTCGTATGTTACACCGTCATTTTCAAGGATTTCTGCCATGTACATCTCTGTACGTTCTGACAGATAACGATAGAAAATTACTCCAAGAATATAATTCTTGAACTCGCTGGCATCCATCTGTCCTCGTAATTCATTGGCAATCGCCCAGAGCTTTTGAGAAAGCTCATTTGCCTGTGCCTGATATGTATTTGTATCTGCCATAAGTAAATTTACCTCCTTCTTTTACTCATATTTACTTTA
>UMHV01013476.1_pt1 | contig 15989 bp, 16 predicted proteins | sample 1965621 | NCBI WGS metagenome assembly UMHV01 (sample SAMEA4836108, study PRJEB28245) | human gut metagenome | biome: gut microbiome; material: fecal sample | place: Denmark | collected 2008 | reverse complement strand
AGAAATATTTGAACAAATTCTTGATAAAATAAAAAAGGCCGGATAATTTTTATTATCCGGCTGGTAATTTAGTATCAATAGTGGATATATGGTTAGTTGTTATTAGCTATTGTGGCCAGTGCTTTTTGAATTAATTTCACAGCCATAGGAGCATTGTTTTTAGTTTTAATATTTTTTGTTTTTTGGAAGATATAAGGTTTCCCATTTTCATCTTTCATGCTTGATGTAATAATTTTGCCCCTTTTATTAGCAATTCCATATCCTACTATATCTTTTCCCTTCTTTAATATTACAGAGGTTTGAATATGTCTTTTTAATATTGGTGTTACTCTGGCTCTTTCAATTGAAGTAATGTTATCTTCACCTAGATTCAGGTAAAATTTATCTAATACAGGCTTGTACTTTGAGTTTTGAGGAGCTTTTTTGTATAAACGCAATATGGATGAATTATCCATTTCCATTCTTAGCAGTTGATATGCGCACTTGTTTTTAGAACTATAAAATGTTTTTACAATGTCAAAATTCATAAAAATTCTCCTTTAACTAACAGTTGTTCTAAATAGTCTGAATATAAATTTTTGTTAGTAAAAGATAAATCTTTACTTTTTGTAATAAGATTTACGTGGAGTTTTGCTTATGGTAAAATAAATAAGTGTTTCTTTTTATTTTTAAGAAATTCAGAATTAATCAAAACGAGAGAGTAAAGAAATGTTAGATATTGTTAATAATGGATTTGAAGTCTTATCAGCTGGAATACTAAGTGCTTTTTTAGCGCAATTGATTAAGTTTGTTATATTCACAATAAAGTCAAAAAAGGTTAATTTTAAAATATTCACAACAACAGGCGGTATGCCAAGCTCTCACTCTGCCGGAGTAATGGGGCTTTCGACATCAGTCGGGATAATTGACGGATTTGATTCAATTATTTTTGCTGTAGCACTCGGATTTGCTCTGATTACAATGTATGATGCAGCCGGTGTAAGACGTGCTGCCGGGAAAACCGCTGCCTGTCTTAACAGAATGATGGATGACTTTTATAAGCATGACGTGCAGGCTATAGGAGGTAAATTAAAAGAACTTCTGGGACATACTCCTTTTGAAGTTATTATGGGTGCATTGTTCGGATGTGCATTTGCTTTTTGCTATCACTCATTTTTACTTGGTATGCTATAAGGCTATTGCCTTTTTTTGTAATTCATGTAATAATGTAATCGTTAAGGGTTTATAGAGTAAAATCTATATTAGGCATTAACCCTTAAGGAAAGAAAGAGATACTCCCGTAGATGGGTACTGAGGAATTTAATTACAAGTATATAAAAGACAGAGCCGGTGCAGGAAGCTGGCGCAGAGGCTACGAATACCATTTAAAAGATATGGTGTTCGATACTTATCCTGAAAAGAACTTCTATATGGGTAAAGTAAAAGGAAACTTTCAGGATCACTACAACACAGACTTAATCTTTAAAAAGAATAAAGTCGAAGCACGCTGCAACTGCCCGCTGAAAGAAGAATGGTGTAAGCATGCCGTTGCTGTTGGATTAAAGGCAATCGATGAACATGCTTACGAAGACTGGCTTGAAACAAAGTTCGGCATGGAATTTGATTTTCCTGATGAGAATACTGCACTTGAAGATACCCCTCCAGGCAGCTATATATTCCATTTCAATCCAAAAAGGAAAGCAAACTTTTTTTCAATTCTTGTAATGTCACGTGAAACCGGCAAAGTTGTAAGACAAATTGAAAATATTCTGAGAGCTTTAATTGAAGCGCAAAAACAAAATCCTGATTTTGAGCTGAATAATTCGCAAAAAGTTGAGATTGCTATTTTCCAGCAGCTTTTAACTATATCAAGACAGGATAAAAAAGCCGGCTGGTATGATATTCCTATTACTAAATTCGGACCGATGTTTACGCTGCTTTCCAAGGCTGATGAAGTTTTGGATGAAAAAACAAAACAAAGATTGAAATTTACAGACCAGGAGTGGAAATTAGTTTTAAACGTAAATATTTCCCAGGCAGGAACAATTCTTTTATCTCTTGAGTGGAAGCGTCCGGATAAAGATGATGTTTATCCGTTTGAAGAAGTAAGATATTTTTCACGTCATCTAAAGTGGGGACGTTATAAAAATATTATTTTCCCGACTAATATTGCAATGCAGTCAGTACCTCAAAATCTTTTAAAATCTTCTTTTACTGATTTGAAGGATTCTGACGGCGGTAAATTTATATATGAAGAGCTTCCTAAGCTGAGAGAAATTATGGATGTTAATATTGATGAAAGTATTTCAAAATTAATGCTTGAAGAACGTCCGCCGTTGAATATTGTAACTCTCGGTATTGACTATGACCAGTCGCTTAAAGCTGCTTTGGAATTTGAATATGATGGTGTAAAAGTTCCGTTTTCCAAAACAAGCGATAAAGCGCCTTATATTACTGTTAAAAAGCCCGGTGAAGATTTTGTTTACTGGATAAAAAGAAACTTTAAACACGAAATTGATTCATATAATATGCTTCTGGCATGTAAGTTTGTGCCTATGCAGACAAATAACCTTGCGCTGGAAAAAGAAAATGCGATTGATTTTTATAATTACTATATCAAACAGGCAGGCGACGGCTGGAAGTTTGTAGAAAAAGACGATATGAATTTCTTTAAGCTGATGGATGAACCGTTCAGACTTTGTGCTAAAATTGATTTTTCCGAGGAAACTCAAGACAGTTTTGAAATTCAGCTATACGGTCAGGTTGGAGAAGAAATAATAAACTTTGATGATGTTTATGACACTATTCAAAGCGGCGAAAAGTACAGCAGAATAAGAAGCCTTGGTTTTGTAGAATATCCTGCACAGAATATCTATGCAATGATGAGAGCTTTTAACTCATTTGATGTTTATAGAAATGATGAAAATAAATTTACTGTAAAAACATACCGGGCGGGTTTGATTAACGAACTTAAAAACCTTGGGGTTGAACTGGTTTTAAGCGATAAGTTCAAAGAATTTTGGGAACAGATGTCTACGTTCTCAACTCATGACGGGCTTCAGCTGCCGGAAAATGCAACGGCTGAATTTAGAGAATATCAGCTAAAAGGTTACGGCTGGCTCTGGTTTATGTATAAATACGGGCTTAACGGAATACTTGCAGATGATATGGGGCTTGGTAAAACTTTGCAGGCTTTGACTGTTTTGCAGAAAGCAAAAGAAGTTGACGGTCCTATGCCTACATTGGTTATCTGCCCTACAACAGTTGTTTTCAACTGGGAATCTGAAATACAAAAATTTGCTCCTGAACTCTCATGTTTGAAACTCTCCGGTGCTGATAGAAAATCACTGTTTAAAGAAATTCCAAATTATGACGTTGTTATTACAAGTTATGCACTAATACGACGCGACATTAAACATTTTAAAGATATAAACTTCCGTTATATTATTCTTGATGAATCACAAAATATTAAAAATGCAATGTCGCAGACCGCACAAGCCGTAAAACAGCTTCAAGCATCTCATAAGCTTGCACTGTCCGGTACTCCTATAGAAAACAAGCTGGAAGAACTCTGGTCTGTATTTGACTTTTTGATGCCCGGATTTTTGCTTACAATGGCTGAATTTAATTCGCGTTATGTCAATCCGATTATGGAACGCCAGGATAAGACTGTTGAAAAACGTTTGAAACTCCAGATTTATCCGTTTATCTTACGCCGTATGAAGCGTGACGTTGCAAAAGATTTGCCGGATAAAGTTGAAAATATTGCTTACTGCGAACTTACCGATGAACAAAAAGATTTCTATCTTCAGGTTCTTGACAGTACAAAAGAAGAATTATTCAAGAGTATTGAACAGAATGGTCTTGAAAAGAGCAGACTATCAATATTCTCTGCATTGCTCAGATTACGTCAAATCTGCTGCCACCCTAGACTTTATGATAAGGAAAATGTCAAACATATTATGTCTTCCGGTAAATTTGAAAAACTTAAAGTTATGCTGGAAGAGATTATCTCAGAAGGGCACAGAGTTCTGCTGTTCAGCCAGTTTGTAAATATGCTTGATATAGTAAAAGGCTGGCTTGAACGTGAAGGTATTGAGTATGAGTACCTTACAGGTAAAACAAAAGACCGTCAGGCAGCTGTTGAACACTTTAATAATAGTAATATTCCGATATTCTTAATCAGCTTAAAAGCGGGCGGTACAGGCTTGAACCTCACCGGCGCGGATTACGTTATCCACTACGACCCTTGGTGGAACCCTGCTGTTGAAGATCAGGCAACTGACAGAGCTTATCGTATCGGTCAGACAAAGAAAGTATTTGTATATAGACTTATTACCAAAAATACAGTTGAAGAAAAGATACAGAAGCTTAAAACCATTAAACGGAACCTTGTTGACAGCGTAATTTCCGTTGATAGAAACATCGTAAAATCTCTTACAATGGATGATATTAAAGAAATCTTCTCTGTTGATTAATGTAACAATATCGTAAAATTAGAGCAATTTTATAAAATTTTTTCCTTCTAAATATAGGAAGGATTCGATATGAATATAAAACAGTGTAGATTTTTGTTAAATACATTAAATCAGGCAGTGAAAAAGCAAAATTTACCGGTGACTCCTAAATTACGTTCCGGAATTTTAATAGATCAATATGCCGGCTCAAATCCTTATACTGCCGAGATAACAGTGAATAAAATCTATAATTGCAGGTTATTCAGACCTATACTCAGAAAATACATCAAACATGAAACAAAACACATGGATCAGTTTCAAATTATGGCAAGATATATTGCAGGTATGGCTGGCAATGTTGATGCAGGTATTAATAATTTTAGAAAATTTATAATAAGAAAGTTTCCTATATTTGATGCCGGAGAGTTCACTTTCAATAAAAAATTCTATAAGGATACGGTTGCCCGGAGCGGAGTAATACAAGAAGGGCATCCTCAATTTGAAAAAGCAAAAGAATATGTAAGAGCATTCAAAGAATATCCTGATTTAGATCTTCTTGATGATCTGAGCGTCTGTGCAGAAAAAGGCTTCAAAGAAATGCTAAAACACAAAAGGGCGAAATCAAAACTATATAAAAATAATCTTCTTGAGGTTGAAGCAAGAAAAGCTGCAAAAGATTAGAGATATTAAGGCAGATCTTTGAAAAAATCAGGGTCTGTAAGAGCTTTTACTGTACATCCGCCGCCGTTGCTCCATGATGTTGAAGTCTTGTTACAAGGCATATTGTCCCAACCTATACCATTATTTATGCCACCTGGATATAACTTTCCGTCATTCCCGTTAAAAAGAAATATAAACAAATCCTGTCCTAAGCGGTTTGGTCCTTTATTAAACCCATTTACATCAACACTTATATTAACAGGACACGCTCCGATGGTATTCATAATAACTAAGCTTCCATCATTTAAAACAAACTGCCCATCATCAAAACATTCCATATTTATATAATTTGACCCGTTAAAATTTTTATATATTCTAGTATCTTTTGAGTCCGGATTATTAGGAATACATGCAGTATTTTTATCAGAATAGCCGTAACCGCAATCTTTAGCATATTTCATATATTTCATTAAAATCTTTTTAAAGTTAACACCATTATGCTGAACATCAGAAGTTAGAAGCGGAGTGCCTGTGTCAGCCTGGTAAAGCTGTAATGCTTGCTGAATAGAAGAATATGACTTTTGTAAGCCTGCTTCAAGTTCTTTACGCTGTTTTTCAAGAATAATAGAAGGTAAAGTGATTGCTGCAATTACCCCAATTATACCAAGAGTTATTAATACTTCTGCCAAGGTGAAACCGCCCGTATTAATATTTTCAATTGAAGTTTTCACTTTTACTCATCCTCATTAAGTTTTATTCCAAAATATTATCAAATTTTATATAATATTCAATAAAATTATTGAATATTATAGAGGATTTATCAAAAGATGTCAAGATTTATTGAAAAATATATAATTATATTAATATGAGTGTTCGAGAAGATTTAAAAATACTGCTAGTAAAAGAAAAAATGACACTTACTGAACTAGCCATAGAGGCTCAGCGTGTTTCCGGGAAGAAATATACAGTTCACACCCTATCCCAAAAGTTAGTTAAAAGTTCAATGAAGTATGATGAATTAAAGTTTCTGGCAGGGGTCCTCGGATACAGAATTAAATTTGAAAAGGTAGAACAGGAATAAGATATTTAGTTAAATTAAAAAAGGACGTACTGAAAAGTACGTCCTTTCAAACTTGCAAGTATGAAAATTCAATTATTTGCCGTTAACAACAGTTTTGAATTTTTTACCAGCAGAAAATGCAGGAACTGTTTTAGCAGGGATTTTAATTTCTTTACCAGTTTGTGGGTTTCTGCCAGTTCTAGCTGCTCTTTTACGTGCTTCAAAAGTACCGAAGCCAACTAAAGTTACTTTTTTACCTTTAGCTACAGTTTTTTGAACTGTTTCTACCCAAGCGCTGATAACTTCAGCAGCTTCTTTTTGTGTAACATTAGCTTTTTTTGCAACTTCTTGTACTAATTCTTCTTTGTTCATGATAAAACTCCTTCTCTTATGTACATGCCTTATTATAGCGAATATTTTATTTTGCGCAAGTACTTTAAGGAATTTTAACACTTTTTAACCTTAAAAAACATCTGTTTAGTGTATTTGGGCGTTTCTTTCCGCTTGAAAAGTAATGAAAAGTTATATTTTCTTACCTTTTTTTCAAATTTTTGGTACAATATAACTTGAAGAAGATTTTCGAAGGGGATTTAAGTTTTTAGCTATGAAGGAAAGGATAATTCTATTTACAATTATTTTCGGGCTCGGAGTATTTTTGTATATTTTCCAGAGCTACTTCAATACAGTCTGGGGACTTGCTTTTTTATGCCTTTGTATGACTATTTATGCAGTTTTTACAAACCTGGCTTATACTTTGAAAAAACGTATTATGAAAAAGTATCCTCAGGTGATTAATGAGGATTATAAACCTTTTGTAACGGTTATGATTCCTGCTCACAATGAAGAAAGTGTTATTGCTTCTACTGTTGAAAATATTCTCGGCATGGATTATGAAAACTTTGAGATTATAGTGATTGATGATAGAAGTACCGATAATACAGCTTCTGTTATTAAAGATTTGGAGAAAAAATACGACAGGGTAAAAGCTCTTATACGCCAGCAGGGAGCTTTCCCGGGAAAATCTGCTGTGTTAAATGACGCATTTCAGATTGCAAGAGGCGAGGCTATTCTTGTATTTGATGCTGATGCAACAGTTGACCCGGACTTTCTGTCAAAACTTGTTCCCGAACTCGAACCAAAAGACGTCGGGGCAGTTCAGGCAAGAAAAGTTATTAGAAATAAAAACCAGAATTTACTCACCAGATGCCAGAATAATGAATATACTATGGATACTTATTTTCAGGCAGGCAGGGATTCTGTAAAAGGTGCGGTTGAACTACGCGGGAACGGCGAGCTTATAAAACGCGAGGCTCTTGAAGATATTAACGGATGGAATAATTATACAATTGTTGATGACCTTGATATGTCAACGAGGCTCCATATCAAAGGCTGGGACGTAAGATTTTGTATAGATGCCATTGTTTATGAAGAAGGTATTGCATATATACGCCCGCTTATCCGTCAGAGGAGAAGATGGCTTGAAGGTACAATCAGGCGTTATCTGGAGTATTCCGGCGCTGCATTAAGATCTAAAAAAATGTCTTTTCGTGCCAGATTTGATATGACTGCATATATTTCCCAATTTATAATGCCGTTGTGGCTTTTAATGGAAATTATAATAAGAACATTTAAAGTTCTTGCAAAAGATGCACCTCCGCATATGCTTTATTCCTCAATAATTGTAGGTATAGCTATTGGTGTAGGTTTCTTTTTAGCTGCAAGATATTCTTTGAGGCGTTATGACTTTATGCCCCGGCTTGATGCTGTTTTTGAGGCATTGGAAACTTCTATCTATCTTTTTATTATCTGGTTTCCGCTTGTGCTTTTTATCGGATTTAAAATTTTATTTATGAAAAAAGACATGAAATGGGGTAAAACAGCCCATGGACTTGTTCAGGAAGAAGAAGCAAGCATAAAAGCTTTTTTAAAGAAAGAACTTGAAAAAACAAAACAATACACAAAAGAATATACTGAAAAAATTAAACAAAAAATTGCTGAAAAAGGAGAAAAGTAATGACTGAAACTATTTTAGATGTAAAAAATAAAATCAGAGATGTAGTTGATTTTCCAAAACCCGGTATCATTTTCAGAGATATAACAACAGCTTTGAAAGATGCAGAAACTTTGAAGGTAATGATTGATTATCTCTGTGAACAATTCAAAGATGTAAAGATTGATTATATTGCAGGGATAGAAAGCCGCGGCTTCATATTTGGTATGCCTATGGCTTATAAGCTTAATGCAGGTTTTGTTCCTATCAGAAAGCCGAATAAACTTCCTGCTGAAACTTATGCTCAGGAATATGAACTTGAATACGGCACTGATAAAATTGAAGTTCATAAAGATGCTTTCCCACAGGGAGCAAATGTTTTAATCGTGGATGACCTCCTTGCAACAGGCGGAACTGCTGAAGCAGCTTGCAAACTTGTTAAGAAAACAGGTGCAAACCTTGTCGGCATCGCTTTTCTAATTGAGTTAGAAGCTCTAAAAGGGAGAGAAAAACTCGCTTCTGCCGGCAGAATTGTTTCAATGCTTAAATACTAGCCTTTGGCTTAGGATGCTTTCTTGCATAAATTTCTTCTTTTGTTACACAAGGAGCAGAATAGTCGTATTTTAAAAGATAATCTACAGCTTCTTCTGGAGTTTGTGCAATGTAATATAATTTTGAAGCGCATTCGTTTGCAAAATTTTCAGAAATCATATTATCAAAAAATTCAATAAGTTTATCATAAAACCCGTTTGTATTTAAGAATACGACGGGTTTATTATTATAACCAAGCTGTTTTTGCACAATCATTTCGGAAATTTCTTCAAGTGTACCGAACCCGCCTGCAAGTGCAACAACGCAATCTGAAAGTTCATCCATTTTTGCTTTTCTCGTACGCATGCATGGTGTTACAGTGAGTTCAACACATTCATCTGTGTATACTCCCATATCATGAAGCTTTTTAGGCATCACCCCGGTTATTTGTCCGCCGTTAACTTTTACCTCTTTTGCACAAGCCCACATCATCCCAAGTGAACTTCCGCCGTAAACCATATCAAATCCGTTTCTTGCAATAAGTCTGCCAAATTCTTCAGCTGCATCGTAATAGCTTTTATCTAAATAATTACAGGATGAACAAAATACGCATACTCGTTTTTTAGTCTGCAAAGTCGCCTCCAATTTGATAATAATATGAACAGTTAACTCCCGTTCCAATTCTTGAACAGTCATCCTGAAGCTCTTGAAGTGTTAAATTATGTCCGAAAGCTTCCACTTTATCTTCATAGATTTGAGCGCCGAAAATATCTTTTCCCCACGTATTAGGCGGCATTTTCCCGTTCATATCAAACATCATCAAAAACATCGGTTCTGTGGTTTTGTCTTCTGATATATCTTTTAACCCGACAATAATATTATTATCAGCATAATAAAGATCCTTAAAATAATACAGACTGTCTTTATGAACTTCCATTTTGTTCATAAACCTTGTTTTATACGGCTTTGGAAATTTATTTTCGTTTAACCTGTAATAGGGTTTTATAAGCTCAAGGATTAAATCCTCCCGTTCATTTTTTGTCTTAGCCCTTTTAAAACTTTTTAAAATATCTTCCTGTTCATGTTTGCTGATTACATCTTTTGCATACAATAATTTTGAATAGCAATCGTCCCATTTTGTAATAAATTTTGCCTGAACAGTTGACCCTAAAGAAGTCGGAACAAGCATCAAAAATACCGCAAATATAATTATCAGCGTAATAGAGTATTCAGCTTTCCAGGTAAATTGTTTCATAGGTTATGCCTCATGCCATATCTATTTGTTTCTTTTCCTGCAATAGTTTATCATATATCCATTCAGGGACAAAGTTTTTACCGAGAATAATCTGCCCGTTCATAATGTTTGGAGCATGAAAGTCTGAGCCGCCTGTAACAATAAGTCCGAGTTCTTCAGCCATTGATGAAAAATATTCAACGCAGGCTGGAGAATGTTTTCTGTGGTAAGCTTCAATTCCCCGAAGTCCGTATGTCATTAATTCTTTAATAAGACTTTCTGCAATATCAAGATCATGAGGATGCGCAATTACAGGAATACCGCCTGCATCATATATTATTTCTACAGCATCCTGAGGTGTAACTGTTTTTCTCGCTACATACACAGGGGAATCATCATGAATATATTTTGCATAAGCTTCCATAACGCTCCCTGTACCTCCGGCGTTTGTTATAGCTTTTGCTATATGCGGACGACCTATACTTCCGCCTTCAGCTACCTGTTTTTTTATATCTTCAAATTTTATTTTAATACCTTCTTTTTTGTTCAGAAGTGCAATAATTTCTTTTGTCTGTTTTACCCTGGCCTGCTGCTGGACTTTTAAAAGATTTTGAAAATCACTGTTTGATGTATCCATAAAATATCCAAGAATATGGATTTCATAATTTTTATAAAGAGTATTTATTTCAACACCCTGAATAATTTTTAACTTATCTTCCTTGCCTTCCTTCTTAAGATAATCCGTTGCAACTTTATAGGATAAAACATTGTCATGATCAGTAAGAGCGATTACTTCCAAGCCGACATCCATTGCTGTATCAACTATTTTTTCGGGTGAAAACACACCGTCCGAGTAATAGGTGTGAATGTGCAAATCCGTTTTCATTGACTTTCTTCCTTTTCTTTATTATTTCTACTACAAAAAATTCTTTTTATAGCAACAGCATAACCTGTATTGATGTCAATTTCGACTTCTACCGCATTAATCTGGGTAAACTCGCTGTCTGCTACCTCGTAACGTTCAGGGATACCTGTCAAAAATCTGTTCAGGGAAGTACTGTATTCCATTCCTATAACCCCGTCCTTCGCACCGCAAAAACCGGCATCTGTAATGTATCCCATATTATTAATAATACTTTCGTCTGCTGTCTGAACATGTGTATGCGTGCCAAAAAATGCACTTGCTCCAAGTTCTGAACAGTATTTTGCAAAACAAATTTTTTCAGCAGTTGCTTCTGCGTGAAAATCAATTATAACTATCGGCGTAATTTTTTTTATCTTTTCTATCTCATCTTTAACAATTTCCCACTGGGAATCAACGAGATTCATAAAAACTCTGCCAAGAACACTAATAACTCCGACCTTCACACCGTTCTCGGCCTCAAAAATTCCGGAGCCGTTTCCTGGAGTTCCGGCAGGATAATTTATTGGACGCAGCAGCTTAGGTGCATTTTCAATGTAGGTAAAAATATCTCTCTTATCCCAAATGTGATTTCCGGATGTCATACAATCAACTCCATAGCCGGAAATGTCATTATAATTTTTTTCAGTAAGACCAAAACCATGAGATGCATTTTCAACATTGGCGATGACAAAATCAGGTTTAGCTTGAAGTTCTGCAAGATAATCTCTTAAACCGAACCTTCCAGGTTTACCTACCAAATCTCCAAAAAATAAAATTTTTAATGTTTTCTTCTCATCACCCATTATTTATTCCTATTCTTCGCCGGGGATTTGCCCGTTCCGTATAGTACGGAAAACCGGGCTTACTCGACGTTTGCCGAAATTTCCGGCTATTTCGCAATTTCTGTTGTTCTAAATTCGCGGACAACTGTTACCCTGATCTGACCAGGATAATCAAGTTCATCCTCAATTCGTTTTGCGACATCTCTGGCAAGTCTTTGAGATGCTAAATCATCAAACATTTCAGCCTGAACGATTATTCTAACTTCTCGACCTGCCTGAACTGCAAATGACTGTTTGATGCCGTTGTAGCTGTTAACAATTTCTTCAATTTTTTGCAGACGTTTGATATAAATTTCGAGTGTATCACGTCTGGCTCCCGGTCTGCCTGCTGAAATTGCATCGGCAACTTTTACCAGAACTGCTTCTATTGTATTTGCAACAACGTCATCGTGGTGGGCTTCAATCGCGTGTATAACTTCAGGTTTTTCTCCGTATCTTGCAGCAAGTTCTACGCCTAACTGGATATGTGTACCTTCCTGAGTTTGGTCAACTGCTTTTCCTATATCGTGTAAAAGTCCGGCACGTTTTGCTATTGCTACATTTGCACCGAGCTCGGCAGCAAGCATTCCTGCGATATGACCGACTTCAAGAGAATGTTTTAAAACATTCTGACCGTAGCTTGTTCTGTAATAAAGTCTGCCGAGAGTTTTTATGAGTTCTTTGTTTAAACCCATAACGCCCATATCTAGTGCTGCGTTTTCACCTTCAGTCCAGATTTTCTTTTCAATCTCTTCATTAGCTTTTTCAACCATTTCTTCGATTCGTACAGGGTGAATACGTCCGTCCACTATAAGTTTTTCAAGCGCAAGTTTTGCTACTTCTCTTCGTACCGGATCAAAGCTTGATAATACAACAGCTTCCGGAGTATCATCAATGATTAAGTCGACACCGGTTAAGGTTTCAAGAGCTCTGATGTTGCGGCCTTCACGTCCGATTATGCGGCCTTTCATCTCATCATTTGGCAATGCAACTACAGAAACCGTTGTTTCTACAACCTGTTCAATCATACATCTCTGCATTGTTGTTGAGAGAATTTCTTTTGCTTTTTCCAGTGAAGTTTCTTTTATTTTTGCTTCGTTTTCACGAATTAATGTCATCTGCTCCTGCGCTAAATCGTGTTTTAGCTGTTCAAGAAGCATATTTTTTGCTTCTTCAGCAGTCATTCCTGCAATTCTTTCGAGCTCTGCAGTTTGTTTTTGTACGATTTCTGCAAGGTAATCTTCTTTTTCTAATAATTCATCAATTTTTCTTTGAGCCTGAAGATCTTTTTCTGTGTATTCCTGAATTTTATCTTCAAGCATATCTTCTCTTTTTGTGAGTTTAGCTTCTAATCTTGCTAACTCTTGTCTTCTTTCTCTTTCTTCTTCGTTTAATTTTTCTCTGTCGTCTTGAAGTTCTTCGATTGCTTTAATTTTAGCTTCTTTGAATAAGATTTTTTCTTTTTCTTCAAGAGCGTCTTTGTCCTTCTGGATGCTAACTACAACGCTTTTCATCTTGTTTTGCTGGATAATCAGCACAGCGATTAAGGCTATTACTGCAATAACCGCAAGAATTAATAAAAATTCCATTAAGTTTTACCTTATCCTTTTCTATTTTTTTATAATACATGCAATTCCCGATACATATATCCTATCGGGCTGAAACTTGCTATTTAGCTGAAAGTTGCGTCATTGCATATATTTCCAAAAAATATTTACCTACTACATCTGTTTATATTTTATCATGACATGGGGATTTTGTATAGTAGGAAATTAAAACATATTTTGAGAAATTTTTATTTTAAAATTTTCCAGACAGTTGCAACTTTAACCTTTTTCCCGCCGGTTTGCAGGCTGGTTTTTGAAAAACCTATTGGTTTAAATCTTTTATCCTTTTCAAGTGCAGTTTTTAGCGGAGATTCTTTAAACAGTCTTAAAAAAGAAGCCTGTCTGTGAAGTTTTTCTTCAGGATTGAAAAAAGGAGTGTCTTTGAATAAGATTATTTCTTCATCAGGGGTTTGTTTATCTGCAAGAAAAAGATGATCTTTAATGTGGTCGCCTATTACGAAAACCCCGCCGCGTTCAAGTCTTGAATATAATCTATCAACAAAATCATTTATTATAGCTTTTTTATCATAAGAAGACGAAGATATTTTTCTTTGTTCTATAGTTTCATTCAAATCATTTCCAACCATCTGGTATAGAGCATTTCTGAAAAATACAGCACCTACAGGGCTACTTGATCTGTATTTATCCAAATTATTAATATTTCCTCTTCTAATATCAATTGAATTTTTTTGTTCGGGAATTATGCAGAAAAATTTTTCTATAAAATCAGGCAGTGCTTTTTTTATTTCAAAGTAGCATTTTTTGTTATTAATCAATCTGTCCTGCGCTTCAGGAAAAGTTTCCTCCATAATATAATAAAAGCTGTCTTTGATATGTGCTTCTTTCTTTTTTGGAAAAGAATTAGGCAGAAGGAATGAGTCATACCAGTGTGAAAATACAGTATAAACCCCGCGGTTAGCAAGCTTCAATGCGGATTCGCTTGTATCAAATCCTATGATTTTGTATTTTTCATCCGGCAGTAAAGCTTTTAAAGATATAGTTTCTTCACCGTTTGAGCAGGCATAATCCAATATTTCAGCACCTTGCGGAAATGAACTTTTTATTTCATCCGATGCCGTTTTCAATGTATCATAATCTCTAAAAAACCAGCTGTCCAGGGGGGAATAAGTTTTAGGATCTATTCGCATAAGCCCGTTAAAGCTTATTGGTTTTTGTTGTGCAGCCGGAGGGGGTGCTGTTCTGTTAATTCGGGGTGTAATCTGCATATTCTTGTTAATGTTTGTCAAGGATGAATTTTGCCAAAGCTTCAAATAAATTTACAAAGTTGTAATAAAGTGCTATAATTTACTTGAAGAAGGAGAGATACTTATGGAAATCAAAGTTTTAGAAGAAGTAAAAGATCAGCCTTGTGAAGTTCTGGTAATCAACCAGTTTGAAGGTGAAAAAACTTCTCAGGAAATTGCAAATACTTACGCGGTTGATAAGGATCATTTTGAAGGAAAATTTGGTCAGACTTATCTTTTGCATACATTTGGAAAAATCGCTGCCGATAAAATTCTTATTGTCGGGTTTGGTAAAAAAGAAGAATTTAATGCAAACAAAATGAGAGAAGCTGTTGCAAAAGCAGTTAAAAAGTTACAGCAGATTCATGCAAAAAATGCCTGCTTTGACTTTGATGTAAACTGTGATTACGGTAAATCTGCCGCAATCGGTGCTTTAATTGCTGATTACGCTTTTGATAAATATAAAACAGAAAAAGCTCCGCGTGTTGATGAAATTACTTTTGCCAAATTCTCACAAGAAGAGGTTAAAGAAGGTATTATATTTGGTAAAGCTCTTGAGTTTGCCCGTAATCTTTCAAATGAGCCGGCTGATTTTGCTACTCCGTCTAAACTTGCCCAGATTGCCTCAAATATTGAAGGGGTTGAAACAAAGGTTTATGATAGAGATGCTGTTGAAAGAATGGGTATGGGTGCATATCTTGCTGTTGCAAAAGGCAGTGTGCAGCCGCCTATGTTTATACATATGAAATATACAGGCAAAAATCCTAAAAAGAAAATTGCAATCATAGGTAAAGGTATCTGTTTTGACAGCGGCGGTTTGGATTTAAAACCTGCATCTTCAATGCTTACAATGAGAGATGATATGTCCGGTGCTGCATGTGTCCTCGGGGTTATGAGAGCTTTGAAGGAGCTTGAGCCGGATATGGAAGTCCATGGTATTATTGCAGCTTGTGAAAATATGCCTTCCGGAACTTCATATAAACCAGGGGATATTTTAAAAGCTAAAAACGGTAAAACAATTGAAATAGATAATACCGATGCAGAAGGAAGGTTAACTCTTGCGGATGCACTGTGTTATGCCTGCGAACTCGGAGTTGATGAAGTTATTGATATTGCAACCCTGACTGGAGCTTGTGTCGTTGCTCTCGGAACTTACGCTGCCGGAGTTATGGGTAATGATGAAGAGATGATTTCAAAAATCATAAAAACCGGAAATGAATCAGGCGAACCTGCCTGGCAGCTTCCTATGTTCAAGGATTATATGTCAAGTTTAAAATCTGATATTGCTGATATGAAAAATACCGGATCCAGAATGGGCGGCGCTTCTGCAGCAGGTGTGTTCCTGCAGGAATTTGTGGACGGACCGAAGTGGGTTCATATTGATATTGCAGGAACTGCGTTTTTAGAAAAACCGCAGAAAGAGTTTATTGCAGGCGCAACAGGTGCCGGTGTCAGAACTCTTCTAAACTATATTAAAAACAATTAATCAAATTTTTATAAAA
>UMHV01032982.1_pt1 | contig 16028 bp, 19 predicted proteins | sample 1965621 | NCBI WGS metagenome assembly UMHV01 (sample SAMEA4836108, study PRJEB28245) | human gut metagenome | biome: gut microbiome; material: fecal sample | place: Denmark | collected 2008 | reverse complement strand
TTTGAGGCTTCATCCCCGCAACCTCACCGAAGACGTTGGAAAGCAATCCACAAACGCTCTTGAAGAACCTGTGAACCAACGTGGGTAAGTGCCATGTCTTTTTGTAACGAGCGCGCATCGTACCTCGGTAGCCAGGGTCGATAACCCCTGGAGCATTACACATCACCAGGTCCATTTTTGAACAACGCGAATTCGGGACCAGCAACCCGCAATACCCCCTGGGAATTTCGACGGCGATGCCGGTATCGTATTCGATGTAATCTTCAGTTTCCTTTACGGTTACAGCCACGAGGTCCAGGCCGTTATCCTCACCATCAGGATGAGCATACGTCGGCAGCACGGCTTCAGGGTGTACTTTCTTGAATTTTACGGTCATTTCTTGTATCCTTTTAAGTGTAATTTGACTTCTATCATTTCACGATCCTTCATCTCGCCACCCCAGTTGGTACACTTCTTGGTGCGGAGTGTGATGTATTCAGGGAACTTTTCCCTTAAACGTTGTGACTCGGCGTTGGAGTTCTCGATAGTTCGGTACACAGAACAACCGCCAGCGGCGTTGGCTCCTGTCATTTTATCGAACGAATACTGATACGAAACCACGTTATCCAACCCAGCCCGGCGCAGACCACAAGCCAAGGCAAAATCCTCCTTTATAGGCCAATCGCTGAACCTCACAGGCTGACTCAGATATTGCTCAATATTCAGTCCCCAAATGGAGAAGAACCGCCCGTTGATTTGTACGTCGTGCGTCTTATCGCGGTTGAATGGCCTATACGAAAGAGCCGCCACGGCGTAGGTGTCCAACTGCTCCGCTACCCAGTCAAACATCATCGAATAGATGTATTCCTGGGCCTCGACGGTGAAATTGTCGTTGTTTACCACTACAGGGGTCTTGGCATCGTCTAAACGCAGTGAGAAAGACACGTTATCGTCTAAGAAAAAGACTCCGCCAAATCCCCTATCAGCGGCCTCTACAACAATGTAGTCTCGTATGTCGCCTACACCGCGACATACCGTACTGTATTCCTCGATGGCGGCAACCTTACCACCCCAGTTGCGTTGGTGAGCGGCCAATTCGCCAGGGTGACAGAATACCGTTACGCGGCGACGGGCCTCAGGCGTTAGGCGCTGGAGGGTTTTCTGGCGGTCAATACGACCACGGGTGAATAGTGCTATCAGAGTTTTCATATCACTTAAAACGATGGCGCTAACCTAACATATCGAATTTAAATCCGGTAGTCATACGCGACGCCGCCAAGTCGGCCAGCCAAAACGACGACGAAATATCATCGTGACTACCGACACTCTCCAGCCCTTTTTCGGTAAAGGCAACGGAACCGAGGTCTTGGAAGATGAGGTCCTTGACCTGCTGAGAATAAACGTTACCTATCGGGATGTGGATTTTGCCGCGCTCGAACAACGTCGAAAGGTGCGGCCATCCGGTCTTCAGGTCGTACTTATCAATTCCCGTAGTGTGACCAATAACGGGCATACCCTCGGTGTCGGCTGTCTCGACGAATATCTGTTGGAATGTGTTATTCTCCATCACGATAAGGTCAGGCCGGAAGCGGGAGTTGATACGGCGCAGAACGTTCATCTGCTCGAAAAACTTGGCACCTTTTTCACGGTAGAGGTGCAACAGCCAGCGCTCGTCGGTCAATTCGTCAATACCCCATACGCTGAATACGGCGTAGTCGGCGCCGACGTTGGCTGAAATAGCGAAGTCGCACCCGACAACCACTTTAGAGAACTTAATGGGGAATTCTTCGCGCGAATCAACCAACGTGTAATTTTCCATCCGCAGTAACGAACGTGTGAGGATTTCCATCGGGAAGATTGACGATTCGTTAGTAATCGGGCGACAAAGGTTCTCGCGTGAAAAGATGATTGAACCCTGAGTCTCCTTTTTATCCATCAGGTCCTTAAACGACCAACGCTGAGGCCAAAGAATTCGTCCGTCAGGGAAGATGGCTGGATACTCGATAACGAACCAACCGTTCTTGGTCTTCAGGTCGCCGTAAAGGTCCTCGGCGTGGAACGGCGTACCGACGACGATAATCTGGCCACCGGGTACGAGCATGTTCATAATTACGGAGTGGAAATAGTCGGTGGACTTATTTCGCTGGAGACTGGAGTAGATGACGTTGTCCTTCAGGCCGTCATCTACGATAATCCAATACGGGTGAGCACCACGCACCGAAGAGCCAAAGCCCTTTCCCGTCAAACGTGCTCCGTTACGACACACGATATTGGTAGCCGACCAGTTGTTAGCCGTGGACTGAGGGAACAGCCGCTCCTTCAATATCTCGTTTTCCTCGATAGTGCCTTTCAGAATCTCCAAAAGGTCAACGCTCTGTTGTAACGAGAACGAAAACAAAAACCCACGATTCGACGAAGCCGCCGTGGGGCGTTTCGAATAACGGGTTGTTGACGGCTTCTTGTAGCGGTATAATTGCCACGCGGCGTAGGCGTTGGAGAAATAGAACGAGTTGTGTGTGACCGTACCGTCGCCCAGCACGAAGCGGTGGTCGCCGTCGGTGGTGATAGATATGTAATCGCCCTCACCAACGGACGTAATCTTCAACGACGATACCACCGTAGGGTGTACGCCATCGATAGTTCCCCAGTCCTTGTGTGATGTCTTGGCGGCCCAGTCGGTTTGGACCTTTTTACGAGCGATCTTTACTGGGATGCGGTCCAATTCACCAGAAATAGTCACACACCACGACGAATAGTCGCGGTCTAACGCTTTACAATACCGCGTTCCACCGCCCATTCGGGTACAGAAGCCAAGGCTGTCGGCCAAATTCTTCACGTCACACACCAACTGGTAGTTCGTGTTACCGAAGTGATAACCGCCCTGCCAGTAGTTACCGTCGGAATCAATCAACCCGGCCAACATCTGGAGACGGACCTCCTCGCTGTTGACTAAGTACTGCTCCGGAATGTGCTTATTGTAGAGCAGGTCGTAGCCCTTGAGCATTCTTTCCAGCGGGTTACGCTTACCGCGGCCACGAATGTCAATTCCAAGCGTCACCACCATACCATTTTGGCCATAGTGAAGCCCCAAGCGCTCGGCGTAGGAGCGTAAGTACTCACACACTTCGGGGTCGGCGGTGGTGATTTTCTGGTTGTTGGAGTTGCCGTCGCCTAACCAGTACCCCAAGAAATACGGTTCCAGCCCCACAGGTCGCGCGGGGTACTGCACCGCCACCTTGAAACCGCGGTAGCGTTCCTTCACCCTGTTCGGGGTCTTACTCAAGAGCGTTGGAATATCAATATCCACTATCCGCTTCGACGCCGTAGCGATGGAACCGTTGCGGTCCTTCTCGATCAGCGTACAAATGTGGCGTGAATTGACGGTATAGCTATCACCGCGCGACTGGTCGATACGGTACATCAGGGAATCGTGACCGCGGCGTGTAGCAACCACGCGGCGGGGTTTAGAGTCGATACCCATCAACAGGTCGCCAACCACCACATCTTCGACCTTTTTGATAGTTCCGTCGTACATCCGGACGGGGGTTCCGACGGCTTCACATTTTCCGTGGTCACGAGCAGCGTTGATACACAATTTCTTGTGTTGGTGTACTAACTCGCCCCATTCCAGGTGATGCCACGACAACTGGAAGTCGGGGATGACGGAGGTGATGAAATACGTCAAATTGGCGCATCGTAGGGTATCTTCAACGACAGCCGAAACGTTCTCTTCGTAGCGGGGTTTGAAGTCAATCGACGTGTCACCCGTGTACATAATACGATACGTGTCTTCCATCAAGGCATCGAATATCGTATCAACGTCGTGTATATCGCCACTCATCATCTCGTTCAGGCCGCGCTCGTCCATACCCTCGATTATTTCATCAACGAGGTCTAAACAAGCCAAACGGTGCGTGACCGAGGGGGCCACAATCTGAGGTATCATAGATTCGGTATTAATAGCAACACCCAAAGGGGTCTCGATTCCCTCTGGGTGTTACCGGGTCCACAACAAAACTCATCTCTTCAAATTCAACGCCTGGACGAGGTAACGTTCCATTTCCAGGGTCTCGCGCTGGTACGTCTCTTCGGGGTATTCTTTCAAGAGCACGGAGTTGTAACTCTCGATAGCTGTCCCGAGCAGCGTAGTCAGCTGTATAATCTTGGCCTTATGGACCGCTGCGCGGTCGTCGGCGTTAAAAGTGAAGCAGAATTTTGTCTTGTTGGCGTCCATTATATCGACGTAACCGAACGTCTGAAGCGTCTCCAACAGGTCCAACGCTTTACGGTGCGAAAGCGTCGTTTTCTTTACAACCTCTGTACGAGTGAAAGTGTGCTGGGCTATCATCTCTCGTTCCAAAGCGTCTTTACACAAAATACGAAGCAATTCGAGTGCTTTGGAAAAGGCCAGTTGGCGGTTTTCGTCCTTTTCGGTGTACTGTTTTGTCGCTTCTACCTCCTCGGGCGTTTGAGCGACACGTGCGTTATCTGCCATTTTGTTTTACGGTTTCTCGTTTTATAGTTGGAAACAACTCACCGCGGAAACGTACTATAGTCTGTGACAAATGCGCGTACACGTCTTCAGGTCGGGCGTAGAGATCGTGCAGCGGCAACCTCGCCATGTATTTCAGTTCGTCGTCCTCCGGTAGGCGATACACCACGTGAAACGCATACCGCCCGTCTTCAGGGTCGCGCATAACACCAACGACCTTGACCTCGATGATTTCGATAACCCCTTCGTTGGCCGACAGTATATAGCGCGAATCGCCAACGTTAGGCAGCAGATTGCCCTTGAGGCGCGTGGCCTTTCCGTTCTGGTTGACGTCGCACGGGGGGGTTACATGTTTTTGCCTTGAAGTAGCACGTTTCGCGCGGCTGTAGTCTTGATTCTCCAACCAAACCTGCGCCGCCAATTTATCGAGATCAGGGATAGCGACGGAGGTGGGGACGTAACGATATCTGATCGTTGACTTCACGCCTTCGCGTTGGATAATACCCACGCTGGAAAGTACTTTGAACAGCGCCGGCGATACCTTGGGGCTGATGCCGTTCTTAGTGAGGATAGCACCAAACGACGCGCCAGGTTCCATCACACTAACCCATTTGTTAAGCGAACGTTCTAAGATGTCGGCAATGGCCGCCTTGACGCCTTTTTCGAAAAGTTCTTGTTTCATCGTTGTACAGTTTTGTTGTTAGACACACTGTATAACGTTGGCTGTTTCTACTTGGCGCACTTAAACTCGAAGAACTCGTTACCGCGACGGCGAGACTTTTTCTCGGTGGCGGATGACATATCGCCCGTGGCGCGTAACCGCCGCACGCAGTAGCGAAAATACTCGGCCGTGGCTTCCACGTCGTTCATCGCGCCATGGGCGTCGGTAAGTATAATCCCCGCGCGTTCACACGTGGCGCCAAGAGTCATTTTCTCGTCGCCCGTCAGACCGTACATCATTTTGGAGAGATACATCGTATCCAGCGTCTGATCCTGGATGTAGTTAAACAGGCTCTGCTTTTTACCGTGTACGGAATAGTAGAACGCCGCTTCCAACATCCCCACGTCGAACATCACGTTGTGGCCCACGGCTACCAACCGCCGCTGGTCCTTACCCTTGGTATCGGCGAAATTCTGGGTACAGAACCGCATAAACGCATCGATAAACGCATTTAACTCCATACCGCGATTCACCTCGGCCATATTCACCATCGTCTTTTGGATGGATTCTTTCGTTATTTGGAGGTCGTTGTAGGGCTTAACGTAGGTTTCCCAGCGGTCTACCTCTTTCAGGGTGTTAAAATCTAACACAACGGCTGCAAACGACGTTATGGGGTTCTGTGCGGGGTCCAGACCCCCGGTTTCAGTGTCCATTACAAGATAATTCGAACGACGCATTGTAATTATTTTGTTGTTTTCTAATTGCCCACGCCTTTTTGGCTGATTGGCTCATCTTTAATTTCGTTTCAGCTGAAAAAGGCGGTAATTTCTTGCCTTTATTCGCTTCACTAATTTTTAACCTTGTAGCCTCGGTGTGGTGTTTACCTAAAAACGATGAAGCGTGTTCGGCATAATATTTACGTACCCCTGCGGCTCGTTTTTCAACTATTTCCCTGGGGACTTTTCGCCCTCTATTCTTTGGCACATACCCCGCTTCTTTCCGTTTACGCCACATTTCACGCATCAACTCGCAAAATTCAGGCGTTCGTTTCTTCCCGGTATTGGCTTTACGTATCTTTTCAACCGTTTCTCGTGGCAATTTCTTCCCCTTGTGTGAATCGCTCAATCGCTTTCTCGTTTCAGGAGCCGCCTTTTTACCAACACACGGATGACCGTGCTTGGAATAATATCTTTTCAACGATTCTGCCTGCTTTCTTTTGCAATTTTCGTCCTTCATCGGACTCCCGGCGCCAAACGCATTAGCCGTACCACGTAAAACGTTGCAACCGCCTTTCTCCTCGGTATAATGTGCCATTTCGCGCTTTATGTAATACTGTTCGAGAAAGTCCAACGCGCGTTGATCACACGCGCCTTGATATAAAATTTCACGCCGAACAAACTTTTTCCAGTGAAGCGGATAATCCTTTTTGACGGTATTTAGAAAATCGTTCCAAATTGCACCTCCGCCAAAATACGAGTTGAAGTCTTCTATTCCCCAGTGTTGACCTACATAAAAGGGGCGTTGTCCGTAGAACTTGTACTTCGCTAAAATGGTTAATTTGTATATTATTCCTATCTTCATTTAATTAGTCTTTTCCATCCTTATAGTTGTAAAATAAAACCGCCCCTCTACATCACTACTGTGGGGCGGTCGGGGGTGAAAATTTGAACGACATACATGCCTCTAAAATGAGGATTTAAGGTCGGGGCGATATTTCACACCCCGTGTTCGTCGGTTGTCGTTCCTATTGGTGCTCCCCTGTGCCGGCCGGGCGAACTGCCACAACGATGACGAACGAAATTTCTTAAAAAAGCCCCTCACCCATGGACTTTCGGGCCGCGTCTGCCGCACGCGGTTTTAATTGGGGCTTCTTGTTGACCCGGAAGGATTCGAACCTCCAACACCGGAACCAAAATCCGATGTGTTACCATTACACCACAGGTCAGTTAAGGGGCACGACGCATCGCTTATACTCTTCCCCTTATAGAGTCTGTCTCCTCCGCTCCGGCGCTCGCTATGGAGGAAGTCTGCGTTGCTGCCTTGGAGACAATTTTGTTGCTGGTGTCAGGACTTATACGTTTTGAGGCCTGACTTAACCCACCAGCCTGGGTATTGGTGCCAGCCGACTGGACGTCGGGACGAGATACTGTATGGAGTAATTCGTGGCCACTCTTTGACTCCCCAGCGCTCTTCTGGCCAAAGTAGAGGAAACACCGCGGTCGGAAAAGAAACTACACTCGCTGAAAACCTAACTCTTCATTGCTTGGCGTTAAGCGGCATTTCCTCGTTTCAGATAATATAACGTTGAAGCGAAAGTAACTAAAAATCCGCCAGGGCAAACCACCTCCCTGGCGGACGTGCGAAAGCGAACTGTGTTACCAGTTACGGGCTATTTCTTAGCCTTTTTGCCGTAGGCGCGGAAACTGTACGCCGGGCGGAACTGGATAGTCTTGTAGGGGTCGGTGGGGGCCGTAGCACCCGTCTGCGGGTTACGCGCCATACGCGACGGCTGGTCCTTGAGGACGAACTTTCCCACCTTACCGATGACGATGGTTTCGCCCTTGTCACGAACCTCCTCGGTGAGAATCTCTTCCAGAGCGCGGACGAAAGCAATCGCCTGGGCCTTGGTGGTGTCAGCCTTGGCGGCCAAAGCACCGTAAAAATCTTGCACTTTCATTGTACGATAATTTTGATTGTTGATAAATATGGGGTTTGTTAAACCTTTGTCGAAGCGATGGTAATTCCTAATTCTACCAGCTGTGAACGTAACGAATTCCAAGCAGCGTCGCGGGCTTCGGGGTTTATCCACCATTCGGAGAAATTATCACCTTCCGCAGCCATAGTGTCGTGGTTAAGGACGATGCCGTATTCGAAGCGTTGTTGTGAGTCGTTATATCGATCTACGCGGACTATCGACCGGATGGCGTACCACGGGACCACGACATCGCCCAACTCAATAAACACGCCATTCAAGCGTTTTTTATTCGTCACTTCGTCAGCGTGACCCAGGAAGTCGGTTAACGACATATCGTAGTCTGGGCCATCGTCGGCGTTACGTTCGGCGTCGTACGGGCGTGTCTTTACCGCTACGGACTTATCGCCAAACAGCGGTAGGCCATTGGCGCCGCGAGGTATCTTATGAGCCTTTTCAGGCGGCTGTTTTTCGTCAATTTTCGACGTGCGGACCTTTACCATCTTGTTTCACCATTTTGACGTATCCGGCCTTCACCAACTTACGCATGGCGTTACGGGGGTTGAGGGCCTGTAAGTAAACACAGTCGGGGTTGTATTGAACCTTAACAGCACGACGCGTAGTCGGTTTCCCGGTGGTGACGTCTAATTCCAGTGTTGTTGTGGTATCAATTTCCCTACATTCTCCGGTCTTATAGTTGAACTCAAATAACCTCATTCCCGGAAGCAGCGTGGATGAACTCAAATAGCGTTGTTCCTGCTTTTGGCGTTCTAACTGCTCGGTACGTGTAGGTTCGGCATCCTGCTGATCGAAACGTCCGGTGTGGAAGAATTCACTCATCTTGAAAATGTTTTAATCCTCGTTCTATGCCTGCCAACATTTCGCTGGTAAAGGCGTGAATAATATCAAGTCGGGTGTTACAGCGCCAATACGGAACCGCTCCTCCTACGTCAGGCCCGGTGAGGCGATACTGCATAAGCGAAAATTCCAACGCGTAATCAGCCTCCGGGGAGTTGTAATTACCCGGCAGCCGTACTTGAACCTGAAGCAGGTGGGCGTATCGGCCACAGAATATCTCATCACGACGCTGAGCGGGTTCCAAACGAATACGATAGGCGTCCATCGTAAGTTGGAATTCGCGAATGTAGGTAAAATTGACGAGATTCACCGTTTTCGTCAAAACGTGATGCGTGTTGTCTTCCCAATTGGCGTGAATTACTTCGGCGTGATTTGGAAGATGAAGTATTACCGCAGCCCAAATTTCTTGAGGGATGATGGACGATTTGCGTTCAGGACGCTGGCGAAATGCCTCAGGCCATGTAGCTTCGAATTCGTCATCGACCGCCTCTTGCACCAAGGCGGTGATTTCTTCGGCGTAGAGCCAATTGATTATCCAACGAATCAGGCGTTTCATCGTGTTAAGGATTTTACCATTTGACCATCATCCGGAAATAGGCAAAATATTTCCTCGTACGGTCTAAGCCCACAGTTTCGGTTTTGTAAACTTCGTCTATCGTTACTTCGTAACCTTGTTCCTTCAACCGCTTAGCGACGTATTTCAACCGATTGCCGTTGGCGTCTTCTTCGAAGAATTCGCGTTTTCCTTTGGCGGCAGCTTTTTGGATTCCAAACTCAACGTCAGCCAACGCCACTTCGTAAATCCATTCGCCAAGCCAAAGGTCTTCGTCGATTTCGTAGTTCAGGTTACGCTGAGCCCAGGCGGTAAATTCACGGGCCTGGGCAGCAGTGAGGATGGGGCGAAATTGCTTGGTTCCCGTTTGTACTTTGGCCGTTTGCTGTTGGCGCTTATCGGTGAGCGTGAGTTCAAAACCGTTGGTGCTGCCAACGGTGATAGTCTTGACGTCGAGTTGGCGTGTGATTATCTGTTTGGCGTATTCATAAGCCATATGCTGCATACTGCGGGCGATATGGCCGATGTAGGGATGTTGTTTAGCTTCTTGTTCCATAGTCGTGGTAGGTTTTACGAACTCAATAACGTTGGCGGTTCGACGCAGTGCTTTGGCGTGCTGGAAAGACGGTGTTTGCTTGTGCGCGTTCTCGAATGTGTGCATGCACGCGCGCGGGGGCACGTGAGGGCCTGGAAAGTGTAAAGAGAAGTGTTTTTTTCTCTTTACACCGGAAATTGGGGGTAAGGAAAAGGGGGATTATAGGGGGTAAAGGAAAAGTAGAGGGGTGGGGGGAGGAGAAAAACCATCAGGGGAAGAAAGGGGGAGAACCATAGGGGGAAATCGCCAACAGAGGTCTTGGAGAACGTCAAAAATAACGCGAAAATCTTCCAAGAGCACAAAATAAATCGCCAAAACATCGTTTTACAACATCTCCTCAACAGCAGTTTTACGCCAATCGTTTTTAGGCGATTTGACGATCTAAAATATCTCAGGTGAGGTAGGTGTACCAGAAACAGATTATCGACAGAATACAAGAGCAAGAGAGCCGTCCCCAACAATCAGGAGCGGCTCTCTGCAGTAGGCGAAACGCAAACGTGTTACGATACAGGCTTTTCGTCGGCTTTCAACACAGCTTCAGCATCAGCGACCTTGTCGTCCAGGTCCGTCACCTGAGGCTCGCTACCATCGGTGGGGACGTCAATACGCTTCAGCCCTACCTTGGACTCCAGCTCACGACCTAACATCGCAGCCAACGCCGCCATGGGGTTATCCTGGGGAGCGAAAGTGGGTTGTTCCTCTTCGTCAGGGTCAGGGATACCGTGTTCGCGACGAAAAGCCTCCGACTGAGTACGAAAACGTGCGTGGTACTCTTGTTGAATGCCGTCAGGATTGGTACGGAGCCAACCCTCATCAGCCAACGTAGCCAGCAGCGGTACGTTGAAAGCGACCAGTTTCTCTACCAGGAACGTACCAACGCCAAACACGTTGACCAATAGCACACCGTCGGTGCGGCGATACGTAGCGCCCATCAGGTCCTGATCTACCAACACGAACTGACCGTAGAGTTCGCGCGGATTGGTAGTGGGGACGTGTTGAGCAATTTTCTCCACACCGATGCCACAGTGGCCGTAACGTTCGTTGACGATCTCCAGTATCGTACGTTCGATAACGCGCCACTCCTCATCCAGCACCGGGCCGTATTTTTCGATAGCCTTGGCGCCAAGGGCGGTGAAGTAAAGCGCATCGTCGTCAGGGCAGAACTCCATCAATCCGGCGTCGGTACATTCGTGCGACAGACGCTTGATTTCGCTGACGACCGTGGCGCCATCGCTGATAGGTATCACCGCCCTAAACACCAGGTTGTTATCCAGGAACGTTCCCAGCCACTGACGAATTTCGCCATAACGCGGAGCAGCCTCAGCTACGTCAGTGAAAGGCAGCGGACCCTCGTCAACACGGATGATACTCGGACGGTCGGCAGCAGCGTTGGCCGCAGCGTACAGGAACAGGACCTGAGCCTTGGTGATACGTGCTTCGTCGTTGATGGGTAACGCCTCCTGGGCGTTGAAGACGGTGATAATTGCGTTTGTTTCCATTTTGTTGTACTGTATTTTGAATGGTTTGTTTAACTTCGGTTATTGGGCGGCTTCCTTCTCGAATGCCCGTAGCAGTTCACGGGTGGCGGCTATACGTTCACACAACCGACGAACTTCTTCTTCGCTGGCGTTGGCCTTAGCGCGGTTGAGTGATTTTACCTGGTCGCGGTACAGGGCTACCTGTACGCGGAGAGCCTCCTTGGAATGGGTTTTAGCGTAGTCACGGGCCGTAGCCATGGCCGTGGCGCGGGTTACTCGATTAGGTGCCATAATTCGTTGTATTAGGGGGTTAAACTTCGATTTCCACTTTCTCGAACATCTGGCGCTCGGGGTTGAAGTCGCCAAACGTCACTCCTACGCGATACCATGCCTCGGTTGCCTCGCGGTGTGTAATGTTATTGACCGCTATGGCGTTACGTCGTTCGCCGTTGATAAGTACGTGGGTGAAGATGTTAGGATCGGGCAGCAGCTCACGTGCCATTATCAGCCGTCGCTCTTCGACAATATGACGTTCGTTTTCACTCATATCGCGTAGGTCGCTGTTGGCGTCGGCATTGACGATGTAAAGATTTACGCGGGTTTCAGGTTTCATGGCTTACCAGTTTTGAAGTTCGTACGCTTCGAAGCGGGCTTCGTAGTCCGCCAAGCCGAGTTCACGTAGTTGAACGTTGGCGGTGTTGATGGCAGTCGTCATCTCACTTACGCCGGACCCGTACCTTACCATCGCCTCTTTAAGCGATTTTAGGCGGTCGTCCAACAGCAGTAGGCCCATCCACGCATATCGGACGAACTGCGGTCCCACCTCTTCGCACGAAAACCGCCCTTGATTCTCGACTGCCGTCACCAACGTGGGTTCGTCGTTGCCGGTAACGCCACGATAGATGTGAAAAGTCAACGCCGATCGCTGGTCGATTTTACCTTCTGCGTCCACCAACCCAAACGTTACGGAGTTCTCGCTATACCGCGCCACACGCCAGTCGACGCAGTTACGGTTCTTTTCCAGGAACTCAACCAAATCGCGGGAGAAATTATTCGTTAACTCCTCGACGGCGGCGTGATAGGTGTTAATCTTTTCACGCAGGGCTTCGTGTTCGCTCTTTCCGGCGTCGGTGGAAAGATAGCAGTGCTGGGTGTAGAAACGGAACCATTCCAGGCGAGCGTCGCGGAACAGCGACTCCATATCGTTCAGGTATTTGACCATTTCGCGCTTTGATTTCTGGTACTCACCCACCCGGAACGAATTACCACCCATCGACTGGAATGCCAGATCGTACGCCTTTTGAGCCTTGAACGTAGGTTCGGGGTTGATGCCGGTACGACGGGCCTCAGCTTCGGTCCAGTCCTCGCGACGTTTGAAGACCTCGATGATAGCGTCCATGACGGCCTCCTTGGTTCTGAATTGGTTGATACGATACGTTTTCATCGTGCTATTTGGTTTTGCGGTTTTGACTATTTTATTTGGCGAGGTAGGCGTTGATGGCGTCAGATAGCTGGCGTAACTGCTCACGAGTATATACCGACGATTTCTTCCAAACCGAGCCAGTACGACTTATGGACATTTCTACGCCCTCGTCTGTGTCGGTGAAGCCCACTAAGAAATTGGAGTCGTTGCGTTCTTGGTTGGTGGTTGCCTTAACGCGGTCCACCAACGCTCCAGTAAATAGGTCCTTACCCTCGCCACACCTCTTTACGACCACCAGGTAGTCGTTTTTCATCATACGAGTATTATTATCGTTCGACTCTTCGACGCAAAAAACTTCCGTGTAATTCTTACAGCGCTTTACGATCTTGTAGGTACGGCGATTGATGTTGGAATAAACTATACTCCCCACTGGGACATCGCCCAGACGCTCTTCCTTATCAGTGATGATTTCAGCGCCGTATTCCCCTACCAGCTTGGCAGCCAGCGGAGCTGTCTTAGCGAATTCCGCAACGGCCTCCTGTGTGGTCGGCATTTTGACGAACGAAATAATCACACGGCCAAGGTAGTCGCCGCCTTCGGTGTTAAACTGGAAGAGCCATTGTTTAGGCTCGCCACCCGATATGCGACGAACGTAGTCAGCAGCCGATTCCTCGTTCTTGGGTTCTTCAGGCTGGATAGGCGCCTTGGCCCACTCCATCCACGCCTTATTCCACGCCGAGCGAACGAACAACATATCGCCACTACCATCACCCCACCAATCGTTACAGTGCGAAAGGTGAGCGCCAATCTGATGACGGTTAGCGGCGCAGAGTTTCTTGTAAATTGAGCGGAACATCGTCGATACCACACGCCCAGCGAAATGACCACCTTCGCGAGCGTCGTTGGTACAATACCCCCAAGCGTCAACGGTTTCTACCTTACCCTCTTCGTTGAGGAACTCAGTTTCGGTATCGCCCCAGGCTCCAAACAAGAAGGTATCTTTCAGGAGTTGCTGTTCCTCGGTGGTAAGAACCTTTACAATTTCACGGATAGTTTCAACAGTTGCTTTCATAATTTTGAGTGTTTTAGTTTCATTTTCCACTACAAAGGTACGGTGAATTTACGAAACCGCCAAGAGAATCTTGAAAAAATTTTCTCTTTTTACGAAGATTTTTCAAGACCCTCGTTCTATCAACACCAGAGCGAGTATAGCATCATTGCCAAAAGTAGCGCAACAACACAAAACGCCAGTAAATAAAGAAGGTTGGAGATCACACGGACCACCAACCTCAGTATATACGCCAACGGTTTCATCGCGTTCAATTCTTATAGCGTCCATCAATTTATCAAACGCGCGAATTCGCGGTTCAATTTCGCGCCATGGCCACCAATAGTCCTTGCCGTCCGTCTGAGCACCGCCAAGAAATTCGGGGTTAAACTCTGGTATCACCAAACGGAGCCACACGGGGTTGTATAGCGGCTTTTCATACACAAATTGTCTAACGGCGTACCCCTTACCCTCATCACGCAAGATATCGGCCAGCTGAAGGGTCAATTCTTCCGACTGCCACGCCGTATCGTGGAACGCTACACACATCCCCAGACCGCTGTGAGGCGAAACGTGTTTCGACTTTTCAAAATAGTCTTTTCGTGCTGCCGTAATCCAACGTGCGATAACGGCTCTTTTTTCGGCGGCGGTCATGGTTTGAATAGCATTTTGTTACACTTAGGACAGCGAAGTAACACCTTGGGGAGGTAACGTTGTTCGAGTGCTCCGCGTATGAATATGCGCACCTGATCGTGTGTTAGTGCAATTCGTTCACCACACTCGCACCTCAACGTCACCTCAACGGTGTACTTACCTTCGCCAGGGGTTTCATCCAAGTACAGACGGTCGGGGAACTGGCGAGACTCCAATACACCGTTGGCGTTACGCGTCCACGAATTACAGCGTTCTTTACCAAACCCCATATCCATCGTGAATGCGTACCCCTTAGTGTTGGCCAGGAATTCGGGTGTCAGATAGATCTTAACGTCGTGCGGACGCTCAGGGTCGCCGCTGGGTAAGGTGTAACACCCATAACGGCGCATTTCTTCGCTGAGGCGCGGGTCGTCGTAGTTACGTTTTTCGTTCATATCGTTTACGAGATTTTAGTTAAATAACGTTCCGTTGGCGTATTTCATCACCCAGGCCGTCGATTCCAACAGATAGTCGCCCTCTTTAGCCATATCCACCAACCGCCAATACTGAGTAAACACGCGACCTGTAGGGTCTTCTCCGGTGGCGGAGTTGTAGCGTACCTCCATCCGGGTAGTACGAAAATCGCGGAACCCCAGGCGTGCGGCGCGAAAGTGGTGTTCGTCCTCAGGGCTGGTTAAGGTTACGGCGATAGCGTCACACAGCGGTGCCACTTTCAACAACCCCTCCACGTCGGGAAACCCGGTGAAGAGTTTAACACGCACGTTGGCGTTAGCGGAATGGAGTTCGGTGATGACGTCAATAACGCGTTGAGGGTAGTTCATCGGTTCGCCGCCGATAATCTGTACCACCGTGAAGGAATCACCCAGAGCGCGGCCAGTTGAAATACAAACCTTACCCTGCTTGGCCCACAGCTCACGCGCTGTGGATAATACCCGCGCGCCGTAGGCGTCAACGGGCAGTTCATCCACTATCAAGCGACATATGCGTCCTTTGTAATCCATCGTTATCGGTTTTTAGTGTGTTGCAGAACACGACCTGTTTCTTCTGGCGTTTTATCCAGCCCCGATTGTAGGGTGCGTCGGCGATTTCGCTGAACGGATACGGTACAGGCATCGTGTTGAGTTCGGCACGCGATGAGGGCGTTCTCCAAACGCGTGAATAGCGACCTCTCAGCTGTTTAAGTAACGATGGCGGAATCATATCCTTTGGCGGTTCGTAAGCTGGTACGAGCAGGGTTTCGGGTTCGGGCTTAGGCGACGAGGGGTGCTTAATGCCCCTATCCGTGTTGGCGGTGCCGATTTTAGCCTCTTTCCCCCGAAGACGGCGTAAACCCCTCCGCGATGCCGTAGAACGAACTGTAGAGATCGCCAAATCCCATTTAGCGCAAAACGCCTTAATATCCATCGTGGCGTAAGTTTCGATGAGTTCTCGTAAAGCGTCGCTGCCTTCGACAAGAACTGATGGTTTACCAACAATTCGCGACATATCACAGATAGGTTAGGGTGGTGGTGTATTTAGCGCGTTCTTCGTCCAAGAGGGCCAACAGCCGATCTTCGCTGCACGACGAAGAACCTTCGTAATGGTATTCTTCCAAC
>UMHV01021557.1_pt1 | contig 16047 bp, 17 predicted proteins | sample 1965621 | NCBI WGS metagenome assembly UMHV01 (sample SAMEA4836108, study PRJEB28245) | human gut metagenome | biome: gut microbiome; material: fecal sample | place: Denmark | collected 2008 | reverse complement strand
TCTGTATCATATTAGGCGCGTAGTTGCGGATTTGAGGATAAATATAAGTAACTGATAAATAGATAGATATAAACGATTTAAAACTTACGAAGTACAGGTACAACATTCCAGCATCCTTGTTGACCCCATCATGGAAGATTTGGAAATGTATTTGGAGCGTGAGATACCTATGCAGTATGCAAGTTGGACCATTCCCACCCGATTGGCTTATCAAAAAGGGGCATACTCAGAGCCAAACTCAACAATGACCTCACTCAACATGGTTTGTGCCCGGCAAATTATTGAGGAAATGCCTAACGACTTGGTCAGACGTAATCCATCCAAATATACTTCGCAATATATCAATCGCCTGATGTCCATGATTCCTAATTGGGAACGGAGTGAGCAGGAGAAGGTCAAGGGGTTGCATCCTGCCTATTGTGACAAGACAGGACGGACAAAGCATCCTTGGGTGAGGGTGAGCACACCGAGCGAAGAAGTTTATGCCGCATTACCCAATGAGCCGGATTTACCATTCTAAATATCAAAATGAGAGAAAAGGATAAACACTAATAATCAAAGAGAATCCAAAAGACAATATATCCATAAATACGAATGTATTATATTGTATATTTGTGTATTATAAAATCATATTCATTTTCTCATTTATTCCTGTGAAACTCCATTTATACCCATTATCGAATTATTTTTGTTACCTGTTTCGATACTTATATCAAACTTATTTGCTACCTTTGCATCAGGATACAAAACGTTGGAGCACAATGGGTAGAAAAAAGCAATCAAAAGTAGACAAAAGTCCGTTCAAGCTGCGAAGAAGAAGACTTGTGGACGGTCGTGAGTCCCTTTTTATAGACCGCACGGTTGACGGCAGGCACGAATACGAGTTCCTTAAATTGTATCTTGTGCCGGAAACCTCCGTCAAAGCGAAACGTGAAAATGCAAAAACACTCCGTCAGGCGGAAGAGATTATTCTTGCCAAGACCGAAAACATGGTTGATGACAAGGCGCAGGAGGAAGCGGCCAAGGACAAGTCCAAAATGTTGTTGTCCGACTTCATTGGCTTGCTGATAGAGGAATACAAGCAACGGGAGCAGCCCACACATCTGCATTTAAGGGCATCACGTACCAAATTTGAGAAGTTCCGCCCGGGTGCAAGATTGTGTGACATGGACAAGAGATTCTGTACCGATTATGCCGAGTGGCTTCAATCCGAACCTCTCACTCCGCAGGGAAAGCCGCTCGCACAAGCCACCGCCTGTTCCTGTTTCTGGATTCTCGGTATCATCCTGTCCGCTGCCTGGCAGAAAGGATATATAAAGAGCAATCCTTGGAAATTGCTGAGTGCCCGGGAAAAGATAGCGAGACCGGAGAGCAAACGCGAGTTTCTGACCCTTGACGAAGTCCGCAAGTTGGAGAACACTCCCTATATCAAGGAGAATATACGCAGGGCATTCCTGTTTGCCTGCTATTGCGGGTTGCGTGTAGGTGATGTTACGGACTTGTGCTGGAGCGACATATCAGTCAATGGCGGGCGACACTTCGTGTCGGTGGTGATGCAGAAAAATTCCAAACCCATACCCCTTCCACTTCCGGCAAAAGCGTTGTCATGGCTTCCTGAGCGTGGAGAACCGGAATCATCGGTATTCTCGCTTCCGTCACATACCGTTCTGAACAAGCATTTGCGTAAATGGGCGGAACTGGCAGGACTGGATAGATACCTTCATTTTCACCTGAGCCGCCATACCTACGGAACGATGCTGATAACCGCCGGGGTTGACCTTTATACCGCCAGCAAGATGATGGGACATGCCGATGTGCGCCCCACGCAGGTTTATGCGAAAATCGTTGACAGAAAAAAAGAAGAAGCCGTTTCACTGATAGACAAAGTATTTTAGATATGGCAGCAAATAAAAAATCGAATAAGTTGAAAGAGCCGGTAAGGGTTCGTACAAAGAAACTTGCTGACGGTTCTGAATCGTACTACCTTGACATCTACGTCAACGGCAAGCGGAGTTATGAGTTTTTGAAGATGTACCACCTGCCGGAAGTCAACGCGAGGGTCAGGGAGCAGAACCGCGCCACCCGTGAGGCTGTCGAGACCATAAAATCGCAGCGCATCATCGAGATTACAAACTCCAAAGCCGGAATCAGGAACAAGTCCGCATGGCAGAAACTGATGTTGGCGGACTGGCTGGAAAAGTTCTATTCCAACCAGGAACGCAAGGGCATCAAACGTATTGATAAATTGAGAAGCATCATAAAGGTCATCAACCAATACGGCAAGAACACCCGGATGGGCGACATAGACAAGAAGTGGGCACTCGGTTTCATTGGCTGGCTCCAACACACTTATAAAGGAAGACAGGAGAAACTGCTGGAACAGGGAACAGTCGTGGCCTATATCTCCCAACTCTCCATTGCCCTGAATGCCGCAGTCCGTGCGGAGTGGCTGGAGGAAAATCCGTTCATGCTTCTCTCGGCTTCGGAGCGTGTAAAGAAACCGGAATCGAAACGCCAGTTCCTTGCCATCGAGGAGGTGAAACTCCTTATTGCCACCGAATGCCGTAACATGACGGTCAAACAGGCTTACCTGTTCTCGTGCTATTGCGGACTGCGCCTGAGCGACATGGAAACCCTTTGCTGGAAAGACATCATATGCAATGACGGCAGGTACATGATTGCCACCGTGCAGCAGAAGACATCCACTCCCATCTATACACCGCTCTCCCAAAATGCCGTCAAGTGGCTGCCTGAGCGGAAAGCGGATGACAGTGACGATACGCTTGTTTTCGCAGGACTTCCGTCACGCCCGACCACCAACAAAATCCTCAAGCAATGGGTGGAGAAAGCCGGTATTGACAAGAAAATCACCTATCACACGAGCCGCCATACCTTCGGAACGATGATGATGACCGTGGGGGCAGACCTTTACACCACCTGCAAACTGATGGGACACGCCGATGTGCGCACCACGCAGATATATGCGAAAATCGTTGACAGCAAGAAAATCGAGGCGGTCAATATGGTGGACAGGATGTTCGAGCAGACAGAATCCGACCGTTGATAAAATCATTTGCTTTTATATTTGAGGACGGGACTTGACTTTTTCAGACAAATACAGTTTTGTTTTAGTCAAACCCCGTCACTTTTTCTCATATAAAGAGTAAAAGCCTTTCCTGCTTACCAAATATCGAGATTGATGCGGTTTTTTGTGAAAACTAATTTTGAGATTCACGGGTAAAAAACAAGCATTTTGAGATTAGTGTAATATTTTAGCGAAAACATTTTGAGATTAGCGTAATATGTATTACCTTTACAGCCAAAAGGTCAATATATGATATTCAAAAGAAAAATATACGATGAGCTTCTGCAATGGAAGCGGACGGATGACGGCAGGACAGCCGTCCTGATACAAGGTGCAAGACGTGTCGGGAAATCCACTATAGCCGAAGAATTTGCGGCTAACGAATACGAAACCTATTTACTGGTGGATTTTGCCGCCTGTTCTACCGAAATCCGAGAGTTGTTCAATGACGTTTCCGACCTTAACCGTATTTTCATGCGCCTGCAACTTGAATATGGTGTAGAGTTGAAAGAACGTAAATCAGCCGTCATCTTTGACGAAGTCCAGCTCGCGCCAAAAGCAAGACAGGCTATCAAGTATCTTGTGAAAGACGGCAGATATGATTACATAGAGACCGGCTCATTGATTTCAATCCGGAAGAATGTCAAGGATATCCTGATTCCAAGCGAGGAAGTCAAATTAAGTATGTATCCGATGGACTATGAGGAGTTCAAGTGGGCATTGGGTGACACGGCCACGATAAAACTGCTTCGAGGCTGTTTCCTGGACAGGATGTCATTGGGGGATGCGACGAACCGCAAACTGATGCGTGACTTCCGACTGTATATGCTTGTAGGCGGTATGCCGCAGGCTGTGGCATCCTACCTTGAAACAAACAATCTCGAAAAGGTGGATAGCGTAAAACGCTCCATCATCACCTTGTATGAAGATGACTTCAACAAGATAGACCCTACAGGAAACGCATCCAAGATGTTCCGCCAGATTCCTGCCCAGCTGACAAGCAACGCAAACAGGTATCAGGCATGGAGTGCAACGGACGGAAAACGCAATTCCGAACTGGCGGAGATTATATCCGAAATCAAGGAGTCGATGGTAGTCAATATGTCTTATCATGCCAACGACCCAAGTGCGGGAATGGCATTGCACCAAGACCCGGACAAATACAAGATGTTTGCAGGTGATACAGGCTTGTTTGTCACTCTCGCATTTTGGGACAAGAAATTTACCGACAACACGATTTATCACAAACTGCTCAGCGACAAACTAAGTGCGGATCTCGGATATGTCTATGAAAACGTCATCGCACAAATGCTGAAAGCCTCCGGACATGAGTTATATTATTACACATTCCCTACCGACAGCGGAAAGCACAACTATGAAGTGGATTTCCTGATTGCCGACGGGGACAAGATAAGCCCTATCGAGGTAAAATCTTCCGGTTATAAGGCACACGCGTCGTTGGACGCCTTTTGCAAAAAGTTTTCAGCCCGGATAAAAAACAAGTATCTGATTTACACGAAAGATATGCGTAAAGAGGAGGATGTACAGTATCTTCCGGCATATATGACAATGTTTCTTTGATTATGGATGCTATGCTATCAAATATTACCCTAAGGTTAAGTGAGATAAACACGCTTCTCACCACTTGCAAACCGGAAGATTTCTCTTTTAGTCAGGTCTTGTCATTATCCCTGTTCTACCGTGATTTCAGCGATACGAACAGCTTTGTCAATGTGGCCACCGGCTTGGCAAAGGAGAATCCCGGACAACTGTCGGAACTTTCATCCTCCCTTATTTCGGAAGCGGACAGATACCTGTCGCTTGACAGGTCGGCCTTGCAGTCAGTGGACTTCAAAGCCGTATTCGAGGAACACCTCAAACCGTTTGAACGCAGACACGAAGAAGCCAATAGAACAGCTACAAGATTGTGGCGGGAATATTCGGCGATGAGCAACCGGCTGGATTTCCTGCCGCTGGATTCCGAAGAATACAAGTCGCTTGATGTGGAATGTGATGCGGCAAAGGCAGAATATGACAAGGCTCATGCGCACGTGAACCTCTTATATAATGAGTGGCAGCAGGAGCGCGGGCGGTATTTCTGTGTGTACTGTTTCAAGCCGATGTTCCTTGACGTGCTGGTGGAACGCCTGAAAGGTATCGCGGAAAGCATCATTGCCGACATCAGCCGCATGAAGGAGGACAAGCCATGACCCGGACAGACCTGCTGCAGGAGACATCCGCGTGGATGGACACCGTTGACCTTGCCCTGTGCCTGTTCATCTATGAGGTGTGCAACGACTGTCAGTTCGAGTTTGCATCGGGCAGCGACTTCGTGAATTTCATGAACCTGAAGCCCACTTCACACCCTGTTGCCGTGCGCCCGAAAGAAAATCTGCGTGTCTGTTACATGGTGTTCTCTGTTTCGCAGACCATCCGGCCGCGCGAGCGTGGCAGGCTTTGGGCGGAAGAGTTCCTGAAACGCTGCGGCATATCCAAGTCATACTATGACAAGCACCGCAGCGATGTCTGCGGCAACGGTACGACAAAAGAGAACCGGGAATACCGCAAATCCGTTGACAAGGCCATCGAAAACGCAAGGAGGTTTAGAAGCACCCCGTAACCGCCCGCTAGTTCCCCATTTGAGATAATATATTTCTATCGCATCAGTGCGCCATACTGCTGAATACCAGTAGTATGGCGCACTGCCGTTTTATGCACTTTCCCCATTCGCTCCACATTGTGCCCCTTGGTGTCCAAAGTAACTTTGCAAACGAAACGGAAGGCAACAAAAGGCTAAATGTCAATGTATTCCGTGCTGTTGCAGCAGGACTTGAATAACAATTAAAACAATAAACGGACAGACGATATGGAAAATGAACGCAACTTGATGACCACCACCGAAGCGGCCCGGTATCTCGGAGTGAAACCGAGCTATCTCTACAAGATGATGATGCGCCGCGCAATCCCTTACTACAAGCCGGGAGGAAAGCTGTGTTTCTTCGCGAAGGAAGACCTTGATGCCTGGCTGAAACGGGTACGGGTAAAGTCGCAGGACGAAATAGACAGCGAGGCAGCACGCTATCTGGCAAACCGTGAGAAGGACAAATGATTTATCCACTTATAAAACAGAACCCAACTATATACAATGATATACCAAGATAATAACTGATTTTACATTAAATGAACAGCCAACCTTGTTAATTCGAGATTGGCTGTTTTACGTTATATGCTTTATATCAGATTATTCAGTAGGTTCAACACCAAACAATACATTTATCTTTGGTAATTTGAAATACATTCTATCTTTAATATTGTATGAATCATATAGAATTACAAAATCATTGCTTGTTGCAGGGAATAATAGCTTAACGCATGTTTCTCCTTTCTCTGAAACCCCAACATATTCATAGAAAGTGAAATCTTCGATATCGTCAATCATTTTCAGAACATCAAGAACTTCGGTTTTATCAGCATATTCAGATTTACTTGATGTCAATGTCAATTTGTCTATATCTGTATAAGGCTTAAATACACCATTCTCCTTGTATCCTATTTGCAATTGGCTACCTGCTGGTATTATTGAATTTACTGAATTGAACTTTAAAAATGTATAATTTGATGTGTTGTTATAAAAGCCAATAGGAATCATAACATTTCCTTGTATGCAGTTATCGACAAATCTAAATGTGTATGTTCCATACAATTTATCATTGAATCTCTTTTTCCATGTATATGATGTTTTATCGTAATACCAGTGAATAACATTGTTTGAATAGGTTACTGTTCCTGAGTTTTTATCAGTAAACGTAACTTTTAAAGTTTCTTTACCTGTTTTCATGGTTTTACCTATATATTGATATAATTCGCCTTTACATGGAGTTGCTTGATAATGTACTGTAAACACGTTGTTACCTGTTAGGTGTCCATCAGCATCAAGATTATATGTATATGAATAATCTTGATACATGTAATCATCAGGTTGCGATGTTCTTGCTTTGTCACTGTAAATCTTTTGACTAAATGCTGAAAGAGACAGCATAACGATTAGGGAAACTAATGAAATACGTTTCATAACTTAAAAGTTTTGTTGCTCCCCAATCCCCAAAGAGCCTTATACAAATGGAGAGGCGTGAGACTGTTAGACTTATATCAAGTGTGGGTTCTGGACTACCCTGTGTTGAATATAAGAAAAACAGCTCACGCCCATAGCTGTATGTAAACACTTAGAGTGCTATATACAAACCACAGGGGAACGTTCTTACCTATTCTCTCAACACAGTTTGAATTGTCCAGATTTCTAAGCGACCTCTTTTGTTAAATACATTTCTGATTATCAGCCTGATAAAATTTTACTTCAACTAAGAACCAATCGAAGAAAAGCACCATTTAAGGGCTTCAAAAGAACGGATTTAGGAACGAATTAAGTATATTTGCATTATGAAGTTTAATTTCAATTTGAGACAGAAAAGAGACGAGAACAAGGCAACTCCGATTTATCTTGTGTTGTCAATCAACGGTAAGCAGGAAAAGTTTGCTACTGGGCAGAAAGTGTGTCCGAAATTTTGGAATCAGGGAAAGAGCCTTGCCATAGTCAGCAACGAGCAGCCCCGTAAAATTCAGCAGCACAATCAGGAAGTGAACAAGCAACTTGCACGTTTATCCGTCAAAATAGAGGAATGGGAAGATTATTTGTTTGAACATCCTGAACTGGAGAGCAACGCAGCCGAACTACTCCGTGATTTTCTTTACAATGAAAGGAGTAGTTTGGAAAAAGCACCGTTGGAATGGTTTGAAGAAGCTATCAGAGAGGATTATAATACAAAAGAAAGCTCGAAAACGAAATATCTGAATGATTTGAACACGCTGCACGAATTTGTTGAAGCGAAGCGTGTCAAGGCAGCGACCTTTGCCAACATCAATTACTCGTTTGTCAAGAAGTACGAGGAATATATGTTTGACAGGAAACTTGCGATAAACACGATTATCTGCAAGATGCGGACATTGCTGACCGTCATTAACAAAGCGGAGAAATGCGGATTGATAAACACCACCAACGCTGGAATTTGTCGTTATCAGCTTCCGAGAAACAAAGAGGAAGATAATCAGATTTATCTGACAGAAGAAGAACTTCAAAAATTGGAATCGGTTGCCTTATCGGGGAATGAAGCGGAAGCAAGAGATATTTTCTTGCTCCAATGTCAGTTAGGACAGCGATATGGTGACATGATGAATTTGAACAAGGCTATCATTACGGAAGAACAGATAACTTTGGTACAGGAAAAGACCTCGAAGAAAGTCATTATTCCACTGAACGATACAGCCAAAAGGATTCTTCGGAAGTACGAGAACCGATTGCCAGTAATGAGTTTGGAGTATGCCAATATCCTTTTGAAAACAGTCGGGGAAAAGGCTGGAATTGATTCGGAGCAGTTGATAAAGAAGCAGCAGAAAGGCAATACGGTGACAGAGAAAGTTCCGAAGTATGAACTGATAACCACCCACACAGCCCGAAGAACTTTCGTTACAAGTTCATTGAAAAGAGGTCTCCACCCTAATGTTGTGATGAAGATAACAGGGCACACATCCTCCAAGACAATGGAGAGATACAACAAGATGTCCCCCGAAGATGTTGCGGAAATACTTACCGTATGGGATAATGAGGACAAGAAAATTGAGCAGAAAGTCGCCAAACAGTTGGACGAAGCGAAAGGGAAAGCGAAGAAAGAAGAAAATGAGAAAATACTGAACAAATTGGCGATAAACTTGCTGACTGACGACAGCATAACTTCGGAATCTCAGATTACAAACTTGTTGGAAAATACTTTCGAGGGTTTGAATGTGGCAGTAAGTGACAATATGACAACATCTTATATCTTACCACGAGATAGCAAAAGAAAGAAATAACAGATTCGGTGGTGGAAAAATCGGAGCGTTGCCTAGCAGACCTGAAAAAACGGTTTTCTCCTCCACCACAAAAAGCAGGATTATGGAACTTGAACAAATGACATTATACGAGAACGAGTATTTGGACACAGCTTTAAAACGGAAATATGGTAACAGAAATATTCCGAGCAACGTCATCTTAGCCAAGACACTGACAGGAATAGGCGCAACCCATACGGAACTCTATGCGCACCGTCATTCAATCATCATAGAGCCTAACGTGCCTGTAATTACAGACAAGGCTAAGAGCAACAGTGATTGGCTGACAGTTTACAGCGCAACAACCGTACCTCAAATAAAAAAATACTTGAAAAATGCAGAAATCAAGTACAAGAAAATTCTGACTACACCGGAGGGATTCAAGAAAATCAGGAGTGCAGCAGGGGACGGTTACAAGCAAATGCAGGATACATATTTCTGCCTGTTTGACGAGTGCGAAAAACTGACGCAGGATTGTGATTACAGAGCGTCTATCACACAGCCCGTATATGACTTCTTCGAGTTCAAGCAAAAAGCATTTGTTTCTGCTACTCCTTTGGAGGTGAAACACCCGAAATTCGATGAGCAGGGCTTCAAGAAGATAAAGATAGTACCACAATTCGATTATAAGAAGAATCTGCACTTGATTGTTACCAATAGTTACGAAAAGACGGTGAGAGAAGAACTTGACAGGCTGCAAGACAGCCCTTGTGTCTGCATCTTTCTCAATTCGGTAACAGGCATCAATCAACTGGTTCACTCTCTTGGTATAATGGATGAAAGCTACATATTCTGTTCAGACGAGGGTGTTACCACGCTTAAAGAAGCTGGCTTTGACAACGCGCACTCTGAAATATGCTATCCGTTGAGGAAGTACAACCTGTTCACTTCACGATTCTATTCCGCATTAGACATCAATCTGAATATCAAGCCTGATGTGCTGATGCTTACGAACTTGAATCAGGCACACTATACCATGATAGACCCGACAACAGAAGCAATACAGATTCAAGGACGGTTCAGAACAAAATTTACAGACGGACAAACATACAACAGTCTGACACATATCACCAATACAAGGGACTTAGAGGCTTTGTCGAATGAAGATACGGACAAGCTGATAGAAGAATACATGATAACATATCAAAATCTTGTCGAAAGATATGAAGCCGCTACCAATTCAGTCCGAAAAAAAGGGTTGAAGCAGCAGTTAAAGAGTATCTGCGAAGACTATCTGTTGGACGAAAGGGGAAATATTGATTACTTCGGCATTGATAACAAATACAATGAAGAAAGGGTTAAGAGGTGCTATATATCTGGAAACAAACTACGTTCAGCATACAGCGATACCAATTTTTTCAACATTGCCTACGAAGAAAGGAAAGAAGCGGTTGGGCAGGATGATGTGTTCAGGCTGAAACATGGAATGGGCAAGGTCGCACAAGTCCAACACCTAATAGGTCTATTGAAGAAGTTGAACGATGCAAAAGGACTTAATGATAGGGACAAGGAACTGGTCATAAATGAACTTGGTAAGACATTCGACTTTGCAGAAACGGTAATAGAAGCGTACAACGTGCTTGGATATATGCCGTTGGAGATTATTACCACTCTGCCATACATGAATCCGACAAAGAAAGAGAACGGAGAAACAAGCAGGATGAGTAAAAAGGACATTAGGAAAATTATTGAATCTGCCGTAAAGGACAAAAAGAACGATAATAGGAGATTCAGTATTGAAGTGCTTCAAGATATGGATGCCGCATTTGCTCCGTATATCGGGCAGAAGATTCCAAAAGAGGAAACAAAGGTTATTATTGAGAATATTTACAAGAAACATTACATACTCCACAATGAAACAGGAATCAGCGCAAAACTGAATCAGGAAACAATCAAGGAGTATTACGAAGCAACACCGCATAACAGTGAGAAGCCAAACAAATGGAAAATAAAAGTCATGTTGGCGGAACATACCGAACGATTGAAAGTCTAGAAATGCTTTTGCTCTGATTCTTTGGAGTGGTGGAAAAATCTGCCATGTCGGGGTGATATACGCTACTGCCCGATTTTTTCCACCAACTGAAAAAATGCAGCAGAAGTACACATGAAGTTGGAATTTTAGAGGGATGAGGTCACATGTGGCTTTCTCCCTTTTTTTATACATATACCTACACTGGCATAAGTACCATGTCTCTGATTTTTCGGTAGAATCGGGAACAAGTAACCCTAAGGCGGTGGATATAGCTAACCTCAAAAATTATCTTCAATCAGACTTTTCAGAGCAGAATAGTTTATCTGATTGAAATTCAACAAACAGATAGCAGTATAAATAAAGGCACACACGCTAAGATACAGGTACTTATATATAACCACCCCCCTGCCTATTACAATTACTCCATACTTTGAAAGTGGGAATGATTACAAGCGAGAAATTCCACTTCGCCCTTAATCCCCCCATCAATATTTGAATAAAAAGAAATAATAAACAAAAATCATTCACCATTAAAATTAAAAAAGTATGGAAAACTTTATTACAATGCCTGTTTTGGCAAAGAAAAACAGTAGTGGTTTTAATCAGTATGCAGAAGAAGCAACGGTTATTTCAGAAGAAACTACCAAAGTCCAGAAAGTAAATCATTTCATAGAAGCTAATACTATGGAGATTGATTTACAGCATTTAAAGAATGATTGCATTGTTCCTGTCTTTAGTAAAGACAATGAATTGACAATTTCGCACAATTCATTTATTGAAACAGTTTGGGATGCTGCAAACACATTCTTTAGAGGTGAAACGGTTGAATCGCCTGATATTCGTGTTTCTCACATCATTAAAGGCAGAATCCCCGAAGCGATTCATAAGCCTGCAAACCAACTGTTAGAGAGTGACAAGACTATCTATTACGAAAGGTGTGCTTTCATTATTGAAGTGCCTACCATTTGGGAAACAGTGGACGGTAATAAGCTAACTCTAACGATTGGCGGTGTGCGTGCTTATAATCACATGAATCTTTACAGCAAGAAAACGGTTGAGAAATTCAAGGTTTTCATTGGTTTTAAGAATCTCGTTTGCACAAACTTATGTGTTACAACAGACGGTTATATTGGTTGTTTGGAAGTTACCAATACAAGCGATTTATATCGTGCAGTGTTGGAAATGTTCAATCACTATAACCCTGCAAAACACATTCATTTGATGCAGACACTTGGAAACAGCTATTTAAGCGAACACCAATTTGCACAGATTCTTGGAAAGATGCGACTTTACCAATGCTTACCGCAAGGCTATCAAAAGAGTGTTCCACGTTTGCTAATCACTGATACACAAATAAATTCAGTGGCTAAGGCTTATATGCAGGACACAAATTTTGGTGGTTTCGGTAGTGATTTATCTATGTGGAAATTTTACAATCTTCTCACGGGTGCAAATAAAAGCAGCTATATAGATTCTTTCTTGGATAGAGCCTATAACGCTACGGAGATAGCACAAGGGATAAATGCCGCTTTACATGGAGATGAGAAATACAAATGGTTTATTGATTAACTTACCACATGGGAAAGGATATGCAGAAATGTGTGTCCTTTCCTGTCTTTAAATGCTTGAATTATGAGAAAATTTGAAAATTGGATTGGCTTTATTATTGAAGTTGGCTTATTCTTGGGAATAACAGCCTTGTTCTTTTGGTGTCCTGTTTTGGCAGTGGCTTTGATTCTCATTGTTTACTTCGTGCTACCGTGATACCACTTTGATACAAAGTGAATGTTTCGTTGTTACTCAATTAGTTAGCTAATAAGGGTATATAACGGACATTCACTTTTATTGTCTTACTCTCAAAAATGAACATTATGAGCTTGAAATACAGTAACACAACGGCTGATTTTCTACAATGGGATGAAGCCATGAATCTAATTAGAAAGCTATACAAGGATGAAAATTACTCTATGAGTTTACTAATAGCTTTGGGTTGCTTCTTTGGTTTACGGATAAGTGATATTCTTGCTTTGCGGTGGAATCAAATACTAAATGTTGGTGAGTTCACCATAACAGAGAAGAAAACAAGTAAGAAACGGACTATCCGCATTAACCCACAACTGCAAAGGCATATTGCGGACTGTTACAAGGCTATCAAACCGATAGGCAAAAGTTCGCCTATACTGATAAGCCAAAAAGGTACGGTCTATTCTGTACAACGGATAAACATCATTCTGAAAGAGCTAAAGAAGAAATACAAGCTACATATTGGAAACTTTAGCTGCCATTCTCTTAGAAAAACTTTTGGCAGACAGGTCTATAATATGAATAGTGAAAACTCTGAATTGGCTTTAGTAAAGTTGATGGAACTATTCAATCATTCAAGTGTAGCCATTACAAAACGCTATCTTGGACTAAGACAGGAAGAACTTCTAAATACTTACGATTGTCTTAGCTTCTGATTTTGGGCAGGGTGGAAAAATCGGGACAGTTGGAGTTACATATACAACCATGCTGATTTTTCCACCACTGTCACTTTTCAGACTTTATGCAGCTATGAAATGCTAAAATCAGTGCTTTACTTGCTCAAACAAACACTTTTCAGTAATTTTGTTGCCAATTCCAGTGACCTAATGCGTTAGGGAGTTGGAAGGACATACAAAACGAAAGGTGTTATTGAAATTATCTTCTGTTTCTCAAATTCTCGCAAAATTTGAACGTAGTATGAAGATGGTAGCAATAGCACCCGCATCATTTGATATATATCTGCCTATTAGGGCAAACTATATCTTAGTGGTGTGGGTAGCTGTTGCTTTATCCATACTACAGGCAATGCGAGAAGCCGGAGAACAGGATAAGGCAGATACAGTTCCCACACCTTTTTTTGTATGCTAACGGACAAAAAAATAATCGCTTCTTCGGGGATTGAGTAGCACCAAATTCTTAAAAAAAACAATGAAGACATTGAGACTTATTGGAATGGCTTTATTAGCCGTAGTATTGTGTGTGAACTTTACAGCCTGTTCGGATGATGATGACGAATCTGTTACAGGAAATTTTGAGGGTACATGGGGATTAACTCACAGTAAAGGTTCTGTCTATGACAGTAATAGCGGACAAAAGACACCGTTTGAATTTACTTGTGACCCTTACAACCCCGAAAACAGCAACTGCATTAAGATTGATGTTAAGAAATTGTCTGAAAACACTTATTCATGGACTATCTATGAAGCAGAGAACGGAGGTTGGGATATGGTTCGCACTTACAAAGGTACGTTGAAGGGTAATGTTCTTACTATCACGGAGGGAATTGACGGCAGCTTTTCTTCATCACCTATCACCGTTAAAGATTTGAGTGCAGATAAAATGGTTTTGGTTATGACAGACCGTGATTGGGACGATAACGATGAATCTGATTACAGAGTAACAGAACAAACAGCAACTTTCGTAAGAATGAAGTGATACAAAACAGAAAAGGCGGCAAAGAGCAAGTTCTCAATGCTGCCTTTCTTTTTACTTTCTTTTCTTTACCAACTTCTTCTTTGGCTTGCTAGCGTTCTTTAGCCATTCGGGAAAATACTAACGGATAAACTCCTCATTTATCAAATGATAAGTATTCTCCTGCAAAGTAAACTCTTTCACCTCGTCCAAAATGTACTGCATTCGTGATTTCTTCTCAATCAATTTTTTCATAATAAGACCGTCTTTAAAGTTATAACTCATGTTTTCTCATAGCTAATATACAGGAACAAAATGACTTGACCAAACGAATAGTAGTATCTTCTGAATAAGAAGTAAGAACTTATAACTAGTACAGCATACATACGGACAGGTTGGCAGTAGTAAAGCGGATGAGAATTTCTGCCGAAATATTGTTGCTGAATAAAAGAGAATGACTATCTTTGTTGTGGTAAAATCGGCGGATAATTATAATTATTTAACAAATCAGATTGTTTGGATTCTAACTATCAGCCAATGTGCGGTAGGTGCATTTTTTAAGAACACTCCTCTTTAAAAATACAACAAATGGCTGAAAATGAAAACTTTGCAACGCTATTAAATAAACTGTCCAGATTCACACTTGAGAAAAGAGCTAAACGCTTCCTAAAATTATGTTGTCCAAAAGGACAATACAAAGGTACTAATTTTTATTGAATTAACCATAGCCACCGGTTAACATTGAATGCGTTATCTGTCTATGTTTCTTGGAAATAAAATGTACGAACCTTTCTATTTCTCCCATTTTTCTTGTTGTGTACTTATAGGAAAACTCATCGCAATACATTTGCAGATACTTATGACTAACTACATGATATGTGCTTTTTATGCCACGTTTTAACATTGACCAAAAGCCCTCAATCCCATTTGTATGGTAGCCCTCTTTGTTTTTATAGCTACCCTTATTATGGTTAACGATTTTATGGTAGTACATATTAGATATTCCTTTATAACCTTTCCAACCATCTGTTACGACAATAGAGCCTGGTTTTATAAGTGCATAGATTAACGCTTTCAAAGTATTTCCACTTGTATCCGTAACTACAAATGAGTTAACCTTATCTTCGGTTAATAAGCCAACCACAGGAACTTTTTGTTTAAGGCTTCTACCTTGATTTTGCCAAATTTTGCCTTTGGTTTTACCGCCTACATAGGTCTCATCGACTTGCACAATACCACCGTAACTGTCTAATATGTCTTCTAATTCTCCATTTAGATTACACCGTATTTTCTGTAACATATACCACGCTGTTTTCAGAGTAACGCCTATATCTTTAGATAACTGAATACTACTAATGCCTTTCTTATGGGAGAGTAACATATGTATTGCATAAAACCAACTTTTCAGAGGGGCATTACTTCGTTCAAAGATAGTCCCTTTTGTAACAGTAAATGTTTTCTTGCAATTTCGACATTTATATAATCCATTAAACTCTCCATTACGGTTTAATTTGTAATGTCCTTTGGATTCATGGTTACAATACGGACATTTAGGCATACCATGCCATCTATGTGTTTCTAAGAATTCTCTACCCTTAATTCCGCAACACTTTGATTTAACTTTATTTATAAG
>UMHV01005118.1_pt1 | contig 16067 bp, 20 predicted proteins | sample 1965621 | NCBI WGS metagenome assembly UMHV01 (sample SAMEA4836108, study PRJEB28245) | human gut metagenome | biome: gut microbiome; material: fecal sample | place: Denmark | collected 2008 | reverse complement strand
CGTTATTTACATAACCTAAATATTTTTTTAAATTCTCTACACCCTTTAAAATTTCATCACTTTTAAAATTTTCGCTTTGCAAATTAGCTAAATTTTCAAGGGCTGTTGCATTAGCACTAGCTATACTTTCTTCTGCCTTAGAGGCTGTTTCTATATCATTTGTAAATTTATCTGATATATCTTCTGCTTTTTGCACATTGTTAGCCAGTTCTGTACTTACTGCTTCTGAACTATCTAAGTCTATTTCTAGTTGTGTTAGTATATTTTTAGCATTTTCAACAACAACATATAGCTCCGTCTTGTCCTTTTCTGCTCTTTCTACAACAGCTCTTAATCTTGTATATGCTGTTTTTGCTTGTGTTTGTTGCTTGTGTTCTTCATTCACAACAAAAGTTATGTCAACATCTCTAGCCATTTTATCACTCCTTTAAAATCTACCATATGCAATAGCCCCTTTATTGCTTGAAATTTGTACTTTTGTACCTCCTGCTTGTATGTTTTTGCCATTACCTATACATATTCCAACATGCGTAATGTAACTGCTAGTTTTGTATGTTCCTGTCCAAAACACAAGGTCACCCGGGACGGGACTTTTAACTCTCTTTGTTTTGTCGTATAAACCTTGTGCTGTTAGTCTTCCACATTTCCACACACCACTTTGATTGAGTACATAACATACAAAGCCGGAGCAGTCAAAACCTTCAGGGTTGTAACCACCCCATACATAAGGTACTCCAATATACTGTTTTGCACAGTTCCATATCTTTTCGTAATTTGGGCGCTTGTTTTTATTGTTAAGTGCATCTTCGCCGCCTATATTTACATCTTCCCTATGTATCTTTTGACTTGCTAAGTTGCTTAATTCATCAGATTTTAAAGTATTAAATGTTAATTCCATGCTCCATACACCATTGTTTATAGTATGTTTAACAGAAGCTATCCTAACTTTACATTTAAGTCCTGTATATTCATCTTCTATATACATTACCCTGTTTTTTCTCGCTGATATATTCCCTATCATTACACAACTTATTTCCCTGTGTAGTTTGTCTTTATCTTCTAATTCATTTTTTGTAAGTTCACCTATTCGGCTCTGGTCATCTGCTTGTACTGAAAAATTAGCTTGTAACTTTCCATACCTCCTAGCATTGTTTTGGTCTTGCAATATATATTCTATTGCTGGTAAATGTCCATCTGTATCGCTGTTTATGTATGCCCTGACGCTATTTTTCATCCCATTTATACTATGTTTGTAAGTTATTCGACTGTGTTGTTCTGTAACATCAAATTCTGCTAAATTGTCAGCAGGCTTGTGTTTGTATACGCCTACATCGTCCCCAAGTCTGTAAACTTTTAACTTTGCTCCGTTCATCTCGTAATCATATTCTTTACCGTCGCTTTGTGCTTGTTGTTTAATAATGTCTTCTATAACATCGCTTGCACCATCTATGTATACTTTGTTTATAACTTTAGGCATATTACATATTTCGTCTATACCTATCCCTAAAGTATTACATAGTTTAATAATACAGTTACTAGCTCCCATATTTATAAATTGTATTGTAACATCATTATTTTCTATATAATAAGCAAAATCAACCGCCGTTACATTTCGATTTGGGTAACTCCTTTCTACTTCTTCTACTACAAATACATAACAAAGAGAGTTGTTGTGTAACAGCCTTATCTTATCTCCTGCTTCTACCATATAATGTTCTATGTATTTTTCGTTAGTGTCAGGTAGAGAAAAAGTTAGCTTCATAACATGGCTGTCGGTACTTTCTTCCCAGGATATGTTGCTACATAACTTAGTAATGTTTGTATTATTGTTGTCCTTGTCAGTCCAATATAATTCAATATTACTCATTTCCTCCTCCTATTGGTGGTGTTGGTTCTTTGTTTTCATTTGTCACTTTCTTAATTTCCTGCATAGTAGTTTTTTGGTTTGTGTTAGGAGTGTAAATGATACCATTCTCTGTGTCCATAAGTACACTGTCTAATCCCAGTTTTATATAGTTAAAACCAATTGGGGGCTGACCTATCTTTTTTCTTACTTCGTCTAGCTGTAATATGTTGCTATCCAAAGCTAGTTTGTAGGCTTCAAACATACTTTTTAAATCCCCGTTTTCTATATCGCTTAAATCTGCTTTCCAGAAATATTTATCTTTTTCACTTTCTAATAATAAATTTTCGTTAAGACTTGCACAAAATTCATTTAAGATTGGTACAATACAATTTTTGTACCAATTTCTGTATTCTGCTTCATTTGCACTGCAATCTATAATATTCTTAGGAACCAGAAGTATTTTTCCTATGTCTTCACCAATGCCTTGATATAGTTCTTGCAACTGCATTTCTGTAGAACTTTCTACCGCTGGTGTAAATTCTAAGCCGTTATTAAGCACAATCACAGCATTATCTTCGTTGCTGTACATTTTTCTAAAATCCTCTTTTAGTTTTTCGAATGCTTCTCGGCCTATATTTCTTTCACTTTTTAAGAAGCCTTTTTTTACGCCGCCTCCGCTTATAGAATTATTAAGCATTTTCAACATATTATTTACAAGTCTTATTGCTAAAGTGTTCTCTTGTAATATGCCCTTGCCAGTAACACCGTCTAAGCTGTTTCTTGCTAATGTTATAAAATTTTCAGGATAATATTCTTGGCCATTAATTATATATTTAGCAGTTTTAAAAATTGGGTCGCAATTCTTATTTACAGCTACATTTATACTTTCTACATATCTAAGGCTGTTTACAGTATTACCTGTTTTATCTATATATATGTAGCCATTGCCATATAGCAGATAATCTCGTATCAATGCCCTTTTCATTTCATGACTATTAAGTAAATCCCCGGTTTCTTTGTTAAGTATTTTTACTCTCTCGTCATCTAATTCTACAAGATTGCCTTTCTCGCCTTCTGTAGTGTATAACTTATAATTGATATTGCTTACCATATTACTTATTAAGTTTATACTGCTAGCAAGGACTGGAATGCCTAAAGCGACACTCTTGTTTATGCTTCCTCGTGACATTATTATGTTTAATAACTCACTTTCTATTGTTGGCTGGCTTTCTTCAGCTCTTTCTTCTCCTTTATTAAAAAGTTTATCTAATATTCCCATTTTTCTATATCACCTCAGCTATTTTCCCTGCTACTTTTTCTCCTACTCTGTTTAAGTAAGATTCATCTTCACCATAGAAATTTTCAATATTGAACATTATAATCGGCTGTCCTCCCGCATTACGCATTATCTTATTGGTTTGGTCTGCCGGTATAATCTGGCTTCCGTTAGGTAAGTTTACAAGTTCCCCGCCTCTTTCGTTCATTAAAGTTATACCACCGTGCCAGTAATTTGTTCCAAGAGCGTTTACCTCTGGCATCATACCTCTTTGCCGAGGAGTTAAACCATCGCCTTTATTGTTTTCATAAAGACTTGTACCTGTTTGGCTGTTAGATACATTGTCTTTTATTATTCCGTTTTCAATTAATTCTTTCCACTTTTGTATTACTGTTTCTATTTTTTCAATAAATTGCCTTATATATTCTACAACTGGTCCCAGTTTTTCACCTATAAAACCAAAGGCTGTACCTATTGCTTCTAGCACTCCGCCTATAGCAGAACCTAATATCCAGCCTAAACCTTGTATAAAAGGAGATAAACAAGTAAGAGCTACCCCGGCTATATCGCCTAGCAAGCCAAAAAAGCTCTTAGTAAAAGGTATTGCCGGTGCTATTGCTTCTTTTGCTTTTTCAAACCCAGTTTTTATAGGTTTTAAGAATATTCCAGCAGTTGTTCCGATTTCTTTTAAACTATCTCTAAACATTTTAGAGTTTTTTATAGCTAACGCTATTGTAGCAACCACAGCAGTAACTACAGCAACTGTTGAGGCTATTCCAGCTAATCCTGCTGTAGTTCCACCTAAAGTAGCTCCCGCTTTTGCTGTAGCTCCACCTAAAGTAGTAGCTCCAACAGCTGTAGTTGTTGCCATTCCGGCCTCTCCAGCGGCTGCACTTTTTAATGCTCCTTTACCTATTTTTTTAAAGAAGCTTCCGCCTTCGTACATCTCGTTTTTTGGGGTGGAAACAGAATATATAGGAATGCCCTTATAATTTAATGCTTCTCTACCCATAGATGATACTGTTTTGCTTGTACCTCTTTCAGCTTCTGCCAAAGTTGTTTTTAGGCCAACGCCTCTTATGTTTCCGTTAGGTGTTATATTGCCTACTTTATTACTTAAACCATATGTGGCACCTGTTCCAACTTCTGAAATTGTGTTAGCTGCAATCCAACCGGCAGGATTGCTTTTAGCAGCAATGGCACTAGCAGCCTCGCTTTGTTTGCTTATTCCTTTAGTAAGGTTTTGCAACATTAATCCAGTTTCAACAGCACTTGTACCAAGTCTAAAAGCTCCCATTCCGGCATATGCTATACCAACAGCTGTAGCAATTTGTTTCCAATGCTCCAATATCCATTCTAAATTAGGCTTCCATTCTTCGATTTTTTGACCTATTCTCTGTATTATCTGTTCGCCATTCTCTAGTACTGGGGGTAGTTTTTCTTGTATTACATTCAAAATTTCAGGTAATGATTCTGATATTTTGCTTAAATATTTGGCAGCATAAGGGGCTATTATTTCACCTACATCAGCCTTAAAGTTTGTCCAATCACTGCTCCAGACCTGTTTTACACCGCCCCAGCCTCGGTTTACGGCACTTATGTAACTATCAGCTGTATATTTCTTTTCTTCGGCGTCCTTTATTGCTTTTTGTATTTTGTCATAAGCAGTGCCTTCCTCGTCTACAATTTCTGTAAATCCTGCAATTAATGTCTCAAGCTGTGACCTGTACCTTCCGCCAATTTTAGACATTATACTGTTTCTTTTTTCTGGACTTAAATCATGTATCTTGTCGGCCATTTCTTTAAATAATGGTAATGCCTGCTTCATCTTACCGGTACTATCGTATAGACTTAAACCTAATTCTTGCAACCCTTTATAAGCTTCGCCTGAACCCTTAACCAATCTGGAATACTGACTGTTAAGAAATGTACCAGCTTCTGAACCTTTTAAACCAGCACTAGCCATAATACCAATAAGGGAGGCTGTTTCTTTGTAATCTACACCTAACGAACTCATACCTGCACCGGATTTAATTAAAGCTTCATTAAGTTGTAGCATATTTGTGTTAGATGATGACTGTACAGCAGTACATACATCAATATATTCTGCTGTTTTTTCTGTACTTAAACCTAAAGCGGTCATACTGTCTGTTACAGCATCAAGTGTTTCTTTAACATCAGTACCATTTATTTTCGCAGCTTTAAGCATAGAAGGTAAACTGTTCTGAACCTTTTTGTCAGTTACATCCATACCAGCAAGAGCCATATAATATAAGCCGTTGGCAGCGTCTGTATATGTTGTACCTTTTACCTCTTTAGCGGCATCTTTTGCTACTTGTGTAAGCTCTTTAAATGATTTTTTTCCTTTTTCTGTTAATGTGTCTATACCTTTTACTGCTGCTACATTATTCATAGCATTGTTAAATTCTTCATAAGCACTTAAACAGCTTTTGCTTGCCATAATCGCTGCTGCCCCTACAGCTGTAGTTGTGCCAACAACAGCCTTGTTTACTGTGTCCATTACTCTTTTAAATTTAGAGCTTGTCACTTTAGCAAGTTCCAAATCTCTTTTAAATTTTAAAGTTTCATAACTTGCCTTGCTCATTTTAGCCGTAAATCGGTCTTGCAAGCTAAGTACAACATTTATATTCTTTGCCATTTTTTCACCTTCTTTAGTCGCTTAACTATACGAAATAAAATCCCAATTATTTAGCTGGTCTTGCTCTAGTAGATACATTGCATTAATCAGGCTTGCTATCATATCAATTTTGCCTGTCGATTTTTTCTTGTTTATATATTTATTTAAGTTATTGTCCTCAATACACTTTGCATTTTCAAAGTTTATTTCTAGCAGCCGATTAGGATTGTAACAAAATTCTTTTTTTAATATCTTTTCTTTCAGCAATTTTGTTGGGCTATGTAATACGCTTGAATGCTGTTTTACTTCTACGCATTCATATCCGGCATTTTCTAACTTCTGTACTGTAGACAATGCGTTGTATCTGTCATAACCTATTTGTACGATTTCAGCTTCTAGCTCATCTTCTAGGCCAAGAATATATCTTTCTACTTCTGCGTAATCAATAACACTATCTCCACAGGCTATACACTCACCAACTTTAATTCTTTCCTTGTAATCGAGCTTTTCTCTGTTGCTTTTTATTTGTATTCGCTCCGCAGGGATAAAACACATTCCTCCATAGTACACAATATTGCCTGCTATTGTTGTATATGCTACAGCTGTATTATCATCTGTCTGTGATAAATCCAAACCTACATATATTTTTTTACCCTTCCAGAATTCTTTATCAATTTTCTTTTTGCATTTCTTAACAGCTTCTACATCTATATAACCTTCTGTGCCTAAGCCCTTATACAATATATTGTTGTGCTTACAAAGATAATTTTCTCTCTTATCTTCGTAGAGAATAGCCATTTCTCTCTTTTTCTTTAGCTCTGTAAATATTGTTTCGTTACTTATAGCAACAGGGTTACTTTGTAATATGCAAAGGTCATTTGTTTCCCACTCTTTGCGAATTTCTTCGTCAGGTTCATATAATAACGCAAAGTATCTTTTGTCTTTAGTAAGCCCATCAAGTACCCTTTTACCATAGTCAATTTCCTGCACCATAACATTCTTGTCGTTAGGATATTGTGTAGAGATTATTATGCCTAGCTTGTTTTTTATTGTTATCTGAGAGCTTCGCATTGCTTCAACAGGATAGTTATCCATTGCCCCTGCTTCGTCAGCTAAAAATACATTAGCTAGCTTGCCGTCCATCTTGTCGTTGGAATAGGCTAAAGGTTGATATGTTATATCGTTTAAAAGGCAGTCAATTTCATCTCGTTTTATCTTAAAATACTTTTCTAATGCAGGGCTGCACTTTATTATTTTGCGTATGGCCAATCTTAACTCGCTAGACAGCTTGTAATCTGGGGCTACAGAGAAAAAACGGCTAAAAGGCTTTTCGAATATCATACTTATTACAAATATAATTGCACTGTTAAATGTTTTAAAATTCTTTCTACATATTTCTAACAATACTGTTTCGTAGTATCTGCTATTGTCATTTTTTGTGTATGTACAGAATGTAGCAACGACTATAAACCAGGCATAATCTTCCATGCCTTCGTATATAGTAACGCCTAAATCGGGGTGCATTAGTAGTTTTAAGGTCCGGCATATTATGTTAAAGGCTTTTTCGCTTACATAAGCCTCTTTGTCCTTACCATCTGCTATTTTTAGCCACGATTTAGCTTGCTTGCGAACATAGCAAGGCACTTTTTTATTACTTTTTTTGCTTGCCCATTTGCAATAAGCATATGCCTTGCTGTCCTTTACTTCCATTTATTTATTCCTCCTGTACACTTGCGTAGCTATATTGTTCTCCTAGTAAGAATAGACTGTTGTTGTCATTTGCAAATTGTACGGAAAAAATTCTTCCTATATCTTTTTCATCTAGCCCACTTAGGTCTATATTGCTTACAAAGTTAGTAAATTTAAGTTCGCAACCGTTGTGTATTACTTTCAATTTAATTGGATTTATACTAATCAGTTCTGCTGTAGTAGTTCCTATATACTCAGGATTTTTGTACTTCTTCATTGCTTTTCTTAGCTTGTCATATCCGCTCATTTTATCACCCCATTCTTTCGTTCAGTTCTGCTACTAATGCCTCTAATGGCTCCTTTTCCTTTTTAGCTGTTGCCACATTGGCCAGTTTTGCTCGTGCCTGTGGGCTTAAACACATTTCATTACAAAATCTAAAAAAGTCGCGTACATAACTGTTTTTAGCACTTATAAAATCCTTGTCAAATACAAGTCCTGCTTCTGTGTTAGCTTTTTTCTCTAAGCTTTGTAACCTATCTATTGTTATTGCTCCTTGGCTTAATATCCATACATCGTTCATGGCCAACATTTGACTGTCTTCTAAACAACCTATTATGTTGTTGTATATATCTTTTTGTGATTTTGTTAGCCACTCTGGAGCTGGGGGAATACCTTTTTTGCTTAATTGTTCTTCTAGTCTGTTTCTTTCGTCTAATTCCCCTTTGGTTTGGCTGTAGTTGCTCAAAGTTTTTACGCTTTTGCAAGGTCTAGCCATAATCTCACTCCTTTGTTATTAAAAAACAGAGGCAGAAAACGCCCTGCCTCTGCTACTATTAGATTGATATTGTACTTAATGGCGTTGGAATAGCACACTTAAACGGTAAACTTTGTGACAACACACCTTTTTTAAGTTCTATAGGGGTAACTTCTGTAAATACTACTTCCTCTACAGAATAACTTTCTGTAGCATTAGTATTCATGTTTGTTAACTTAGTTACTATTGTGTGCATTGGCATATTACCAGTCTTAAATCCTTCAAGTGTCTGTACATTAATGTCAGAATTTACTCTTGTGATTTCTAATGTACCCTCACATTTACAGCCTGTATATGCGTAATCGGTCTGAAAACTGCCACAGCTTTCTATGTCTTCAAAATCGCCAGTCACTTTAATATTAATAGTTTTTATGTATGCTATAAGTATGCCGTCGAGATAGATTTTACCGCCAGTTCCTACTAATGCTAGTTTAGATAAACTCATTTTTCCACCTCTATTCTAATGTAATGTACATGGTCATATCTTCCATGCTTTGGCAAGGCTTAATGTTAGCTTTCAAGAACACTTTTCGTCCATAACTCATTAACTTTACCTTACCGTCATCCCAATCTTCAGCTTCTGCTTTACCCTTGGCTATCCACGCATTTCGCTGACTATCTACGTCTACATCACATACATTAGAAAAGTTAGGGTCAAGAATTTCATCATCAGCTTGTCCAGCAAAGTAACTGTTTATAGCGGCTATAAACACAAGCTGTCTGTCGTAGTTATTCTTATATGCACCACGATAATTGTTAATAAATACATCTCTTATATCCTTGGCATTCATATCCATAATTTGTATAAATTCGATGTGCTGCATATCTTCTGTTACATTGTTTCCTGTTTCTGCTGTGTTCACGCCTGCCACAACTCTTGCTTTGCCGCTCTGCATTTCTGCATACACATAGCCGTTACTTGTAAGGTCATCATAGCCATCAGTCGAACTATCGTTTACAACCTTTTCAATCAGCGGGAGAGTATAATTTGTAATGCTTCTGTTTACTCCACAGGTTGCAATTACTCCAGCATATAGTCCTAACACTTCGTAGTTAGATAACTTTTCGCTTGCAATAGAACCGTAATATGTAGCATATTCGTCTTCAGCCACATTAATAATATGTGTATCGTGTAGATTTAAGCTCTTGTTACGGAATATACCAGTAATACCATAACCTTTAGCCTTATTAGTTTCGACAATGCTATTTGCAATAGCAGTATCAGTATCGGTACTTTCATCTATTGCAACTACAATAAAGTTTGTTTCACCTCTGGCAATCAGCATTTCTTTTGTTTCTTTAAAAGAATAATTGCTAATATATACCTGTGCCGGAGCTGCACCGAAGCAATACTGTACAGCTCTATATGCCTTTTCGCCACTTGCTGCACTTGCATACTTTAAAAATTCGGACTTGTCAATGTCATCAACTTCTGTTGCTGCACAAAGATACTTATTTTGGTTTTTTATATTATAGCCTTCTATCATAAGCACAACAGGAATGTTGCCACTTCTTTCAATCAGCGTATTTGCAAGCTGATTAAATATAATACTTATGCTTGGTCTTTCTGCCATTACTTAGTCACCTCCTGCTTTATAGTCTTTAGTGCTTTAGCCCTTTGGCTCTTTGGTTTTTCAGTTTGTTCTATGTATACACCTTTTTCGCCTTTTCTCTTTGGCTTTTTTTCTTTGCCATAACTTATCATTTTTTCACCTCTTTATATCTCAAATACCATTCCTAATTCTTCCATAACCTCATCATCGGCTTCCGTATCAACATAAGTGTCTATACTCGTATGGAGATATACAATAAGTGCGTCACCTTCGTCTTTAAATTCTAGGTCGTCAAGCTCTATAAATATTCCATTTTCTAGTTCCACGCACCCTAGCAATAATTCTTCAAAAGCTTCTTCCATTTCGTATGTTTCTATATAATGCTTGTACATATCACTTGTGTAATAAATAACCATAATGTCATAGTCTGTGATTCGCACATTTCCATTCATTCTGTGTGGTGTTGGCTTTATGTATATTTTTAGGCCAGGTCTGCTTTTAGGTTCTAATAAATCGCTTGCCATTAACGGAATATCCTTACGACCTATTGCTGCATAGATTGCTCTGTGGATTTCTTTTATCATTTTTATCCACCTCGCTATACTAAATTTTCTCTGTACATGTCAAGAGTACTTGCGACAAGCTGATTTATATAATTTTTATCTACAACATATTGTCTATTGTCGTGCATATCTGTTATTATTGCCAACATAGGATGGACTAGGTCCGGGAGCTTCTCTAGTCGCTCCCTTGTTAGTCCTGTGTAGTTTTCAATATAACTCACTGCTCTATGCCAGTACCTCTTTGCGTCCTCTTTTGTCAACGATTCATCTCTTAGATAATCTATTATTTCATCGAGCATTTCGTCCGAATAAATGTTCGCAACTATATTATCGTCGTATTCTGACATATTATCACCTACTTATTTCACTGTAGATTTTGTACTTTTAGAAATTGTATTTATTGTTGTTGCCTTAATTTTTTTAATTTTCTGTGGCTCAATCAACTTAGCGTCCATTTCTAGCCACACCATTACGCCTACGGCATGTTCTTCCGCATACTTTTCTTTATACACATTTACACTTGGGCTTTCAGCAATCTTAACAAATAAGCCGGAGTAATCGCCGTATAATACTTCGCCATCTTCAAGCTGGTCAGATAATTCTACAGGCTTTCCTAAGAGTGTGTATCCATTGGCCACACCTTTTACATAATCAGTTACAACAAGATAATTGTCTTGACCGTCCTTCAACTTTCTGATAAAGTTCTTTGTCTTGGGGTTCATAATAAATTTGGCATTTTTCTGAAATACTGTCTTTACACTATCCTGCAAGTCAATAAGACTATCAGCTGTCAACTCAGTTGATACAACTTCGACCTTAGACAAACCTTCAATTTTGCTGTCTGTACCCTTTAACAATTCTTTTTCAATCCAATTTGCAATAGTGTCAGCCATTTTTCCACATACATATGTGAATAAATCAACCTGACTGTTATTAATTAAGCTGATTGATACTTTTGTTAATGATGCTGCTAAAAAGCCTGTCATGCTTACACTTGTAAACTTACCGCTTGTAGATGTAAGTTTACCGAATTCATCTGCATAGGCCATTGTAATCTGCTGTTCACTTTCATCATATTTAGGAAATGTAAGAGTACCTCCTGCTACAAACTTAGTAGCATAACTCCAAATATTGCAACGCTCCTTTACTTCTTCTAAGATGTAATTAGCTACACTCGTAGGAATTACTGCACCGTTATCCCCTACAGTCCAATTTACATCGCTTCTTACTTCTTCTGTCAATTCAAGGCCTTTTATAAAATCACAGAAAGCTCGCTTTTCATTTTCAAATTTGTCTTTCTGTTCCTTTTTTTCAGGGTCATTCTTAATAGAATTGTCGTAAGCTTCTTCAGCTTTCTTTATTGTGTCTGCCAATCCTCTTATTTCTTCAGCAAGTCTGTCATATTCCTGCGTTTCTTCTTCTGTAAAGGCTCTTGTTTCGTTAGCAGCCTTGTCACTAAGAGCTGTCATTTCTTCTACAAGTTCGTTTTTCTTTTCTCTTAATGCCTTTAAGTTCTTGTACATCTTTTTACATCTCCTTTATCAATTTAATTTCGCGTTTTCTTTTTTCATATTCAGCTTTGTAATCTTTATTAGAACGAGAATCTTCAACCTCTATAGCTTCTGAACAATAACGATATTCGTTTTCAATCATTTCTTCGCCTCTTACCTCTACACTTGTAGAGCTGTAGGCAGGTTTCTTGTTTATCAATAAACTTATTTCATTAAGCTTTATTTTCTCGAGAACTCTTTCTTCTGTTCCTTCTCCTCTAAACTCGTCCTTTATAGCTACAAACCCAAAGCTCCAACCTTTAGCCCCTTTACTTGCAAGCTCATTTACTGTAGCTTCATCGCTCACAACAGCCTTAGCATACAAGCCAATGTTGTCTTCCCTTAGTTCTAGTGTTGTGCTTGTGTCTGCAACTTTTCTGTCCCACCTATGGTCAATTAGCATTGGTATAGCTCGATTTTCATTCTTAGCTTCTGATATAGCTTCATTAAACGTTCCACTCTGCACTTTCTCAACAAAAGTTTTCCCTTTTCCCTTTAAAGGCTTTGAAAACCTCTCTACAGCATTTACATACCCACTAACGACGGCTTCTCCACTGCTTCTGATTTCTACCTTCATTCACTTTCCCTCCTTTCCTACATCATGGCCATAAATGGATTTATCTCCATCAGATTATTTAATCTTTCTATTTCCGCTTCCATTACAGCATAGTAAAATTTTTTCTCTAAACCTGTGGCCTTCAATATTTTTTCAGGCTTGAAGCCTTTCAATGCCCAAAACGCAACAAGGGACACCTCTCCGTCTTGGGTAATTAGTTTTTTAAATCTTCAATAGTTGTTTCCTCAACAACTGCCTTTAATCTATTCGCCATTTCTGTTCTGTCTGCAAGACTAAATATCTTGCCAACAACAGCCTCTGGATTTGCTGTACATTCAAATGTTTCAAGTACTTCCTTGGAGTGAAGGTCCGGCATAGCAGCATAAATCAATGTATCGTTAAGCTCTTTCATAGGAGTTTCTGGGTCTGTATTTTCAAATATTTCCATTAACTTATTTTCACTTAATTTATTTAATACAATTACATCGCCGTCTGAATTCTTGTATTCAATAGTACCTGTTTCCCTCTTGTCCTTTAACGCCTTAAGTCTTAAAAACATATCAAGGATATTTCTCTTTTCTGCCATTTTTGTTCCTCCTTTTGTATTATAAATGGTGTTTTTTATTTTATCACTTTATATTGATTTTATTTGTGTTTTATTGTGTTATACTGTGTTTTATTGTGCTTTTTAACTTTTTTAGGCATAAAAAAAGACAGCCTATAAGCTTTGTAATTCGCTTATTAGCTGTCTTTTTTCACTTGCCTGTAATTTGCTGTTATAAAAATGAAGCTTTTTTTAATCTTCCTATGTCGTTCTTTTTTTCGATTTCCTTCAGCCCGGCTCCACATATATGCCTAGTATAGTCGTAGCTTCTGTCAATCGCTTTTGATATTTCCTTTAGGCTTTTGCCCTCTATAAATCGCAAATACAATACTTTATGTTGTTGTTTAGGCAATTCGTAGATTGCAAGTAGTATTCCCTGCATTTTTTTTATCTTTTCATCTCTTGCCTGTTCGTTGGTTTCTCTCTCTAATGCTTGTTCAAGGAGTTCGTAACAACTTAAATATTCCTTTGCTTTCACCCCGTATCCCCCCTAATAAAATAAAAAACAGCTCTAGGCCTTAGTGTACACCTAGAGCTGTTGGTTGTCCCTATTGTAAAGGAACAAGTGGTATTTTCTGCCTGGAGAACAAACATACCTTACAAACGACTGAACGATTACTGAATTGCTCCAGCAGTTATATTATAACATTTATATTTACTTTGTGTTGTTGTTTGTTGTTGTATTATGTTGTCGATTTATTATTTCTTCTAGTTGCTCAAGTGCTTTTATATGCAAAATCCTCGTGTATTGATATGTATAATTAAGCTTTTTAGATATTTCTTTCATTGTGTAGCCTAAAACATATTTCTTGTATAGTATTTCTTTACTTCGTGCATCACTTAAACCAAATAATATAACCTCAATTATTTTAGCTTTTTTATCTGTACATTCTTTTACTGTTTTAGCTATTTTTTCTTTCTTTTTCTTATCCTCGGTTCTTTCAAATTCTTCATTCAGTAACCTTGCAGTAATATCCATATTTTTTATGTCTTCTAGGCACTTCCTAGCTTTTTCGGTATTCATTTTATCCTACCTTTATCTTTGGATATTCGCTGTACTGGAATGTAGTTCTGCTTCCGTTCTTTAATTTCATCATAAAAACATGTTCACTTTTATGTATTACAATGCCTTCAATCCATTTCCTTCTTACTTTGCCGTCGTCAGCTACTCCACTTACTGCAACACTTACTTTGTCACCTATTCTAAGACGGTCCTTAAATTCCTCTAGTGTTTTGTTCAAGATTGCACCTCTTTACTCGTTTTTAAAATCTCTACTTATTCTTGCTCCACAGTTCATTGCATCATATATAAAATCATTTAGTTGTTTATCATTCATATCTTCTATTTGGGCAAGTTCTAAAAACTTTGCAGATAAATCAATAAGATTTTTAGCTCCATCAATATTTAATACACCTTTTTGGCATAATCCATGCAATGTCCCTACCCATAAAGCTATATAACCAGCTATTGTGTTTGGTGTACCCTTTTCTGCCGATACACACTTTGTTACCTGTATTCTATTGCCTACCTTCAATTCGACAATACCGGCAAAGCTTATAAGTTCAGCACTTTCTAATTCCTTTATAAATTCTTTAATGTCACTGGCGCCACTGGCTTTTTCTTTGCTCATTTTCTTGTCCCCCAAATCGTCTGTTTCGTTTATTACATTTTCTTTGATAAGCGCATCCCTTCTGTTCCATTTGTTTATTTCATCTTTGTCAAATGTTACCATAGCACCACAATTTGAACACTCTATTAATGTAGGACCAAAGTTTTTTATAAACTCCTCGGTTTTAGCTTCGCCGCCACAAAATGGGCAAGGCTTTAATTTTATTCCATCTACTTTTTCTGCCATGTTATTCTCCTTATCTCAATAAATCATTTTCTATATACACTCCAGCAACATAATTTGGGTATTTTGATAACACTTTATTTATTTTGCCTTCAAGCTCGTCAATATCTATTTCATTTTTTAGTTCGCCTATAGCTTTGTCAATCCAATCACCATTGGTAACTTTTTCATTACCCATTTCTGCTAAAGTGTCTAAAAAGCTAAATACAAAACGCCTTTCTATAGCAATAAAAAGGTCATCACTACGAGCCAAACTATTCTTGCTATTAACATAATTCCTAGCTGTCATAATTAAAAAATCAGGAACTAGCTTATTTGATTGAAAACGCTCTATGTACAACAGCGTTTCCGGTGCTGTGTCAATTAATTCTCTTAAACTTAGCATGTTTATCTCTCCTTTTCTTCTTTGCAATCCCAAACACCGTTATATACAGTATCAACAGCAGTGTCTTTGGCACAAGCTTGTACAAGAGGTGTTTTTTTCATAAGGCACTTTATTGTTTCAGCAATAGCATTTTGCTTTTGTTTAAATACTTCGTTATCAGCCTCTATTATTTCTATTATTGGCTCGTATTCAAAATCAATAACTATGTTTATTACCGTTCTGCCTTTTTTCATTCCCAGTCACTCCTTTTTATCCTAACCACTCTTTGCCTCTGTAGTAGTTTGCATTAAAGCTGTTTTGGAACTCTGCACTGTAATTTAAAGCTGTGTTTATTAGTGTTGTTTGCATGTATCGCTTAGGATTCTTTACGTCTGTGAGTTTCCCTATAACGTCCCATTTTCCTAACAAATATTTTATTTTTCCACTGTCTAGGCTTAATAGTCTGCTATGTATAAATTCCCTTGGATAACACTTGTTTCCGGTTCTTACTAACCCATCTTTGCTAGACAGTAAGTCTATAGCTAAATTGATTATTGTGTCTATAACTTCTTTCTCACTCTCGCTAAATGTTTCGTACTCAATCTTGTCCCTAAACAACATTTCGAAATCTCTTATTGCTGTATAGCTTATGTATCTGTTATCTCCAGCTGTTTGTATATTAGAGTTATTAATATTATTTATATTATTAATATTAGATTGATTGATAGATTTAGATTGATTGATAGATAATATATTATTA
>UMHV01007070.1_pt1 | contig 16103 bp, 8 predicted proteins | sample 1965621 | NCBI WGS metagenome assembly UMHV01 (sample SAMEA4836108, study PRJEB28245) | human gut metagenome | biome: gut microbiome; material: fecal sample | place: Denmark | collected 2008 | reverse complement strand
ATACAAAACTGTGTTGTCCATAAGAACACCTCCCTTGTTACTTTAATTATAGCAAGTTTAGTGGTTATATACCATACAACTGTTTACCTTCTTCAACACGCTTTTGTAATTTGTTCATTGTCTGCTTCAAACTTTTCATTTCTTCTACAGACACATCATAAAATAATGTTTTATTAATTTTTCCAATCTCTTCATCAATTATTTTTAAAATAGGCTGGCACTCCTGTGTCAACTTTAAATGATGTACTCGAGTATCTTTTTCATCTATACAAATACGAATTAGCCCTTTTTTCTCCAAAGAATCAACACTTCTAGAAATGAAAGTTTTTGAAACGCCTAATACAACTTTTAATTCTGTACTCGTTGTAATTGTTGAATTATTTTTTAAGATAATCAAAATAGAAATTTCATTTGGTGAAAAATTAAACTCTTGAAAACTATCTTTTATTTTTTTAGCGTAATAATCCCTCATTTGATTGGATATACGCAAAAAATCCTCAATCGTAAACATATTATCGCTCCAACTCCAATAGAACAATTGTAAGTGCTAAAAAGGGGCGTGTCAAACATTGCCCCATTTTTCTAATACTTCTCCTACATAATAGAGAGAACCACATAATAAACTATCTTCTTTTGTATCTAAAAGTATTGAAATCAACTCATCCACTGTAATAATAGGATATCCTAATTTTTTAAGCGGATATAAACGTGCACTTGAAATTTCTACCAATGTAATATCTTTACTAATGGTTTGTAGAAGTTCAATCATGTGTGGTGCATCTTTCTCTTTCAATACAGAGAAATAAATTTTACCATGAAAGTTCTTTAATGCATGTATCAACGCAGTAATTCCATGTACATTATGTGCTCCATCCAACAAAACCAATGGAGCTTTTCTAAGAACCATAAATCGGCCTGCCCATTGAAAATGGTCAATGACTTCTTGTATTTCATTTTCTTCAAGCCAAATACCTAATACATTTAGTGTTTCCAAGGCAAGAGATAAATTTTTAGCTTGATACAATGGTGGATTCAAATGAAAGGTCATTCCATTCCATCTCAATACATCTGTTTCTTGGCAATCGACAAAACATAGTGGCGTATTCATATAATCGGCAACAAGTTCCATTACTTTTTGGCATTCTGGTTTATCTTCGGTTGTCAAAGCAGGAACATTTGGCTTAAATACACCTGATTTTTCATAAGCGATTTGTTCAAATGTATCCCCTAAATATTCCGTATGATCAAGTCCTACATTGGTAATCAAACATGCTTGATAATCCAATGCCGTTGTCGCATCTAAACGTCCTCCCATTCCTGCTTCAATAATGCAGTAATCCACTTGTTGCTCTATAAAATAGGCAAGTGACATCCATAGATCCATTTCAAACATAGTCATTTTATGTAATGAGAATAACTCTTCATATTGATCATAGATTCTTTCCCAATCAGCTAGTGAAATACATGTATCATTCACACGTATTCTTTCTGTATGCTGAATCAAATGTGGGGATGTAAAAACACCTACTCTATATCCTTTTTTCATCAACAAATCTCTTAACCAAATTGATGTACTACCCTTTCCATTTGTTCCTGCAACCTGAATTTTTTTTAAGGCAGTATGATTTGGCATTGCATCTGTTAACCATTGTCTAAATTCTAATAGGTCGTGATTTTTTCCACGGCAATTTTCCATTTTATTTATTTTCTCTTGTACATTCATGGTATTATTATATCACTAAAGAAAGAAGTGAATCACATGATTATGCATAATGACTGGGATCAATTGTTTGATCAGGAAATACAAAAAGACTATTTACAAAATTTACGTTATTTTTTAGCTAAGGAATATAAGACTAAAAACATTTATCCTGCAAAAGAGAATATTTTTGCAGCTTTTAAAACAACTTCTTTAAAAGATACAAAAGTTGTTATTTTAGGACAAGATCCATATCATGGTCCAGGACAAGCTCAAGGTTACTCATTTAGTGTACCAAGCAACTTTCCTTTACCTCCATCTTTACAAAACATGTATAAAGAACTAGAAAATGAGTATCAAACTCCTGTACATCGTACTGGCGATTTAACGGACTGGGCTAAACAAGGAGTACTATTAATGAATACCATTCTTACAGTTGAAGAACATAAGCCTTTATCTCACCAAGATATGGGATGGCAAAATTTTACGAATGAAGCTTTAAGATGGATTAATGAAAAGGATGGTCCTGTTGTTTTCTTATTATGGGGTGCTAAAGCGATTCAATCCAAAAAATTATTGACAAATCCAAAACATTTAATTCTTACAAGTCCGCATCCAAGTCCTTTAAGTGCTTATCGAGGTTTCTTTGGAAACAATCATTTTAAGCTTGCGAATGAATATCTAGTTAAAAACAATGAAACGCCTATCCAATGGATATAGGCGCTTTTTAATATCTAATCTAAAGTTTTATGATATTCCTCAATCATATTTTCTTGATATCCAACTCTATTTTTATTTTCAGAGATACATTTTCCGATTCGAATCAACGTCTCATCTTTTAAAGCATCTAACATATGCATTCTTTGATCTGTTGCTTGTTCTTTCGATTTAGAAATTTCGTATTGACTTACATCGTAACACCAAAGTTTTATACTAGGATATCTCTGTTTTATTTTATCAGCAATCAATAGTCCTTCTGGATCCATGTCTCCACTATAATAAATCTCTATATTCGAATTCACCAATATATCTAATAGAAGATAGGCTGAATAATTTAATTGTCCATTCGTGCATACTAAGCCGATTTTTTTGATTTTTTCTTTCTTTATTTTTTTCAATAAAGCCTGAAATACAGATGGATTTTCTACAATATATGCTGTATCACAACATGTAATAAAATGAATATGTAATAAGTTATCCATATTCACATTTAGAGCTTCATATGAATCATAGAATCCTGCCCAACCTAAATGTGGTTGATTATTTTCGTTAAATGCTTGAAGTCTTGCGACACTACAATAATTACTAATACCATCTTGGTAGAGTCCTGCTCGATATAGAATTTCATTTTGTTCTAGATTTGTTTTAGGAAAATCAACTTTTAAAAAATAAACTATTCCATGCATCATCAAATAATATGCAAAGGTATTTTTATCAAAAGCATGTGGATTTTTTGTATGGTAGCTCGCAAAAATAGATATATTTTCTTTCTTGTTTTCCCACATTGGCAAATGATTTAAAGCTTTCATCACTACACATACCGTATTTATGCATTTTTGTTCATTTTCTTTTGAAGCTTGAACAATACGAATATAAACAGAATCACGGTTTGTATATATATTATAAATCCACTGTTGACTTTTACCTTCCTGTTTAAAAAAATGTTTAAATATATTTTGAACTCGTAGCTGTTCTTGTTCTTGTCGATACTCATTTGTAAAAACATCTTGATTGAAGTACATTTTTAACACTTCATTAAAATCACAATTCTCATATTTAGTATTCAATATTGCCTTTTGTAGTTGGCGAAAAGTAATATGCACACAATCAACACCATAATAATCTTTTCCCATTAAACCACTAATACATTCGCGATTTGAGTCATCTAATACTAAATCAATACTTCCTTTGCAAGTGCCATATTTTTCATATTGTTTTTTCCATAGTTGCATAAATTCTGAAAATTCATTATCAGATAAGTATTGGCAAAATTCTTCATTCATCATGCATCAACCAACCTTTTAACATGGCCATCCCATTCATATCGTATTGTAGTTACATATTTTGCATCATTTTGACGATATAGTTCATAAATTGCTAGGGCATCTACATTTGGATAATCGCCCCATAAAACTTGGGAATTCATAATATAATCAAAACCAAATTTTTTGATTAACCCAAACATGGAATCAATGTTTTTAGAATCAACACCCGCAAATGCTTCATCCAATGCAATAATCAAAGGTGCATCTTCACTCGCATAGGCAAATTTTGCCGCTACAGCCGAGAACAAAGGAACATACATAGCCATAGCTTTTTCGCCACCACTAAATACATAAAAGCGATTGTTCGTCAATTCTTTACGTTTTTCATTTCCAATTTCATACATGATTGTAAAATCAAACCACGAACGATAATCTAATAGATTTTTCATTGCCTGATGAAAACTCAAATTTGAGTTTGGATCTTCTGCATTTCTTCTAGCACACTTGATTTTTGAACGGAAATGATTGGACAATGCTTGAAAATCTGATTCTTTTAACAATTGCAAATCTTTTTCTAATATACGAACTAAAGATTCTGAACTTAGTTCATCTTCATTTTCTGCTTTTTTTGATTTCCATTGCAATCCAAGTTTTAAAGTACTACTTGTATTCATTTCTTTCATATACTTATTCATTGTTTCAATCCATCGTTTACTGCTTCGAATATGAATACGTATTTTACTTGAAATCGTATTCACTAGTACATCTTCAATTAAATGTCGGTCTTGACTACTTACCAATTCAGATTGTTTTTCAATGTCTATCTCAAGTTGTTTTAATAACATTGTGAAATCAATTTGTTTTCCTTTATATCTAGCCTTGATATCCAAGCGTGCCATTGTATCTTCTTGATTATCAAACAGTGTAATGAAATGAAGATTATAATCTTGCAAGAAGCCTCGATTCATAAAAAATACAGTTTGAAGATCATTTCCCAATGTATCTTTGTTTTTTAAATTTGGATATAAATTCACAATATATTTATGAATTGACACAGGATTCTTTTCTTCAATTGAAACATACCCCAAATCCAATTCGGATTCATAATATTTTTTATAATTTTCCGTTTTTGTACTTTGCACTTCAATTAAAGAAGCATTTTCTAGAATATTCTTTTGACATTGTTCCTGCGTATTTTGCCATCTTCCATCTTCTTGATATAGATTGGAAACGATTTTTGGGATTTCATCCAAACGATTCATAATCTGCACCATTCGTTCTTTGATTTTCTCATATCCCATCTCATTCAATTGTGATTCTTTTACTGAAATCAATTGTTGTAATTTTTGAAGCTGGATTTCCAATTGTTTCTTTTCACATCGAATAGAGTCTAAATCCATTCTCAAATCTTCCAATTGGGATTCTAACGATATAAACAAATCCATGTTCACAACATATTTTTCATGTATAGATTCCATTTGAATAAGTTCATCTTTATATTCAATAAATAAATCTTTTCTTAATCTAAAGACATCTTCTGTGTTCGAAACCCCTAACTTCTCAGAAATATTCGTTATTTCTTTATTCAAATTTTGAATACATATTTGATATTGATTTCTTTGTTCAATATATTTTTTAATTTGTTCAATGGAATGCTCTTGTTTTAAAAGCATGCGATTTACATCCAGTAAACTTGAATCTAAATCTGCTTTTTTAGGATATGCTGCATATTCTTTTTCCAAAATTTTCACTTTATCCTGTTCAATTTTCAAATTACTCTCTAATTTTTGAATGGCTGCCTTTTTTATATTTATATCTTCTCGCAGTTTTTCTAGTTGGCTTTTTCGATATGCTTCTCTAGAAGCCTTACCAATAAAAATAGATTTTCTTGTTTGACTAATTACACTACAAATATTTCCTATTTCAAAACCATTGTCAAAGAATTTTACAGAACCTTCACTTAACCCAAAAGCTTCGCGCAAAGAATTATAATCAATTTTAGAATGTAGAATATAAACTTCTAGTTCTTCTATCTTGTTATGTGTAAACAAGAAAGATTCTTTCATACCCTTGGGTAAATTTAAGATTTCTTTTTGATATATATCAGGAATGATTAAGGCTAACATCAAGCCGCTGCTTAATAATTGTTCTTCTATAGTATTTTTTTCATCTTGATTTAAAGAATCATCAAAATCCAACAAAGTATACATAGGAATGAACGGAATTTTCTTTTCCTCTAAATATTGTCTTGCCTCTTCTTGTTCTTTGGCAATATCTGGTTGAGGATCTTTTAAATCGTTCCAATATTCATATTGTTCTTGAATCTTTTTTAACTCATTCATGAATTGTTTTATTTCAATAGATAATTTAGAAATCGTTTCTGTTTGATTTTTTAAGTACCAAACATAACGATTGTGAATATCTTGATCGATTTCATAATATCGCTCGGTATTTCCATAATCGGATATAATTTCAAAGAATTTTTTCATTGTCGATGCATCCATTTTTAAAATTTGATTGGATTCATTCCAAGCTAAAAATTTTTCATGATATTCTTCTTTCAACAATCGAAATTGTTCTTGATATGCTTTTAGTTCTGTTTCAATTTGTTCTAATAAGCTTTGTTCTTTTGCATAATCATCTTGTACATGATTCAGTAATACTTTTTGATTATTCATTTTTTGAAACAATTCCAACCCTTGATTTAATACACTTAATTCTTTGTCTATTTTTGATTTTGTATAGTTAAAATCATAATCATGATTTAAATTGGTTAAAAATTCTTGTTTTAAAGATATATGCTCATCAAACTGCATATTTTCATTCAATTGATTTAATTGTTTGAAGCTTTTATGAATTTCATATTCTAAAGAATCATTATAATCTTTTTGTTTATCATATTTGAGTTTACATGAAACATATGCATTATCCTTATTTGATTCTTGTTGCACCTTGTTCTTTAGAGCCTTTTCTTGTTGCGTCAAATCTTCTTTATACCGTTGTACATCACTAGCTAGTTGAAGTAAGTCTTGCTTGGCCAAACCACTATATTCTTCTTCAAGTACAGATTTTTCGACATTTATATCATCTAACTGTTTTTTGATTTCAAGAATCATTTTATTTGCGTGATTCTTTTGTTCAGTTAATTCTTTCTGCTTCTTTGTTAATTCATCAAATTTATTCTTTTGTTCTACATACTGTAAACTCTTCTTATCTAATAAAGCATAATTATATTGTTCATATACATTTTGAATCGATTTAGCTGCTTGTTGACTTTGTTTTAATACTTCTAAACGATTTTGGACTTCATCCATATTGGATAATGCTTCGGTTAAAGGGCGTAAATCATCTTCACTTAAAGGTTGTAAAGATTCTGACAACAATTCATTAATTATTGTTGGCTTTAATGAGTTGCTTAATTTTGGAGAACGTAATTTAACTAACAAGTTGATACTTTCTTTATAATCATCTAGTGTTGGAAATTGAAAAAGAGCTTGATTCACTCGAGCCATATATTCTCGTTGTGTTTCAATAAATTGATTTTGAATTCGATTTTTTAAGCTTTGTTTCGATATTGCCAAATTGTGCTCCATAAGCTGAATATCTTTACCAATGCGTTGATTGTCTTCAATCACAAAATACCAAGTTTCCATTGGCTTGTTCTTTCGTGCTCTCATTCCCATTCCAATTGTTTTAAAAATATTAGAATCTTCTCTTTTGAATTCTAAGTATAAATATGCAATTCTTTCATCACGATTTGAATTTTCATCAATTAAATATGTTTCCATTTTTCGAGCTTTCGTACCAAAAGCATCTAAACGTTCACTATTCTTGTTTCCATCCAATAAGATTGGAATAAAACTTTGCATAGTAACTGATTTACCACTTCCGTTGCTTCCTCTTAATAGAATATGACCATTTTTAAAATAAAATTCTTCATTCGTATAATACCAAAAATCAATTAAACCCATACGATGCATATGCCATTTACTTGTTAACATTTCTTTTCACCTCAACATCAAATCCACCACCAATTTTTCCACAAATTGGATTGATTTTTATTCGATTCTCTTCTTCATCAACAAACCCATAACTTTTCATTGTACCTAACACGTTTTCACTTACTAAAGATTCTCCCATATCTTGATATTTTTTAGGAAGAAACGCTAAATTATCTTTGATCCACTTACGCATCCATTTCAACAATTGTTCTTTTTCTATATATGTGATTTCTTCATCATTCACTTTTAACGTTCCATTCTTTATCTTCTTAGTAATTTGTTGCATACAAACTAAAACTAAATCAGATATTGTATTGCGACTTGGAAAAATGTTTCCTACATTGCAATCTTCATCAAGAACAATATAGCCACTTGATGCATGTAAATGTAGATCACATGGCATAATACTTTGAAAATCCTTTTCAATTTGACGATAATAATGTCGAATATACACAAAATCTTCATCATTTTTGTCTTTTCTATAGATGCCTGGAGACAACAATAATCGTCTATATACCCTTTGTCTTCTTACAACACCTCGATCTTCTTCCATAGAAAACCATTCTGATTTTTTTATATCTTCCAATGAATGAATATCCATTATATCGTGGGCAAAATTACGAATGACATATCGAGAATATCCTGTGTTTTCATATAAAGCTTCCGTATCCTTGTTCTTAATAAAGCCTTCTTCACTACCATCATCGAGTTCAATTATGTGGATAGATAGACAATATCTTAATACACGTACTAATTGCCTTCGTGTATTAAAGTGTGTCCAATCGATGACTCCTTCTTGAAATTGCATCTGAATATATTCTGTTAAGGAAGATAATACGAATTGTTCCTCGCGTTCTTTTGATTCCAAAAACAACAGTACAAAACAAAACATTTGATACTCTTGAACGGATTGAAATTCTTGAATCCCCATCCATTCTTCAACATAACCAGGTATTTTTTCTAATTTGATAAGATACGGAGTAAGAATAATCATATACCCAAACTTTTCTTGCACAAATTTTCGAATTTCTTTTACTGAATCTCTCACCCTGTTATATAGGTCTGGATCTTCTTTTCGTAAAATCCATTTGCGTTTTAATAATTCTTGTAATGCATCCATATCTATTACCTCTTAAAACAAATACGATAGCTAGGCATCACAAAGATTCCATCTTCGCATTTGACTTCTATTGTTTTTAAATTGGAATTATCAATATAAAATTCACGCCCATCATCTGTTTTCGAGATTTTATTCACGTCATTCAACCCTTTAGATAACCATGATAGTAGTATTTTTCTAGACTCACCATCTAATATATCTATTCTTTCAAAGTCGATTACTCCGTCTCGAATATAACTTTTTAATTTCTCATTTTGCGCTTGTTTTTGTTCTAATATTTCTAATCGTTGTTGTTCTTTTTCTAAATTGTAATCTTTGGCTGGTTGTCTTTTTGTTTTTACTATAGTAACTCGAGTTCTAGGCTCTAGCGCATAATATGTTATTTCTTCTTCATATACTCCACTATCAATAGAATCTGTATTTCGATTATAAATGGCTTGCATGTGTAATGGTTTATCCACGCCAAAAAATAAGGCACTCATTTTATGGGCTTGGTTTAAGTCTTGGCATTTGCCAAATAAATCTGAAATATGTTTATATTCTTCTGCTCGGTTGGCTCCTTGATTTTGTAGTTCGCCTATTTGTTGGGCATAACGCGTGATTTTACGAATGATTTCATTCGTTATATCGGACATACGATTTACTTCGCTAATTCCATTTTTACCTACAAACCAGCTATATATGCTGTCCCATCTTGCCATAAAATTGTCGTATACATCTTGTTTTTGAATTTTATCGTCCATTCTTGGAATAGACATTTCATAATTCACAGCTTTTTCAATCAGAATAACAATAGTTTCAAATGGAATATTTTGTATATAATCCTCTAAAATCATGGCGTGTTCTTGTAAGCCTTTGACAAAATTTCGCAAATAAGAAATGATTTTTTCTTTAAATAATAAGAATGATTCTGTTTTCATCATTTCTTCTGCTTTTGCGTTATTTAAAGTTCGAATATAATCTTGGTAATTTTGGTTTAAACGAATAAAATTTGTATTTAAATCTTTCCACCACGTATGAATTTCTTCCATACTCGCGTCTTGCAAAGTTTCAATACACATAATTTGATATTGAATTCTTTCAAGCAAAGTTGGTTCAAGAGAAGCGCCTTCAACTTGTAAATTTTCTAGTTTTAAAGTCATTCGTTCTATTTCAATTGTATACTCAGATAATTGATAACGATATTTTCTATTTTTAAACTCCTCAATCGACGTTACTTTCGACGTATCTTGAATCGCAATCAAATTTTTCCATTCCGTTAATGAAGATAAATCCGATTGACATTGATCTATCGTATAATTTGGAAAAAGACCAGTTTGAATCATAGCGTCAAATACATCTTCTTTATATAGCCAATACTGAATTTTCTCATATTGTTCATAAAAATATCGAATAATAACTCGATATCGATCCACGTTTTCTGCTCGTAAATAATTTACTTCTGTAATTGGTTTTGTTAGTTTTTCATTGATTTTCATATTTAAATTTTACTACACTTTTATACAAACAAAAAGGAATTGAATGATTTCACTCACTCAATTCCTAATTCTCTTTCATTTCATTAAATACTTGTAAAGCTAAGCAGCCAAGTCCTGTATGAATTCCAACTGCACTAACTAAATCAATGACTTTGACTTTTGCTCCTTCAATTTGACTTTCAATCTTTTGTGCATATTCTTTTGCAGCTTCTAACGCATCAACGTGAGCTACAATAAATGTATAATTAGAATCTACATTCAGTTCTTTTAAATGTTTTATAACACGATCTTGTGCACGTTTCATTGTACGTACTTTATCTAATACATCCACTTTTCCACTTGTACTTTTACCAATATGCAAAATAGGTTTGATTTTCAATAAGCCACCTAATGCAGCAGCCATCGGTGTCAATCTTCCACCACGTTTCATGTGATCTAAATCATCACACAACAACACAGTTTCACAACTATCCGCAATGCTTTGTAGTTTTTTAATAATTTCATCAATTGGAATGTTTGCTTCATACATCTTTTTAGCTGTCTCAATCATACATCCTTGTTCAACCGCTGTACAATAACAGTCAACGCCTACAAATTTCATTTCTAATTGATTCGCAATCATTTCCATAGAATCCAATGTTCCAGATAATCCTCGGCAAATAGGAACCGCAAAAATCGTGTCATATCCTTCATGTTTTAATTTTTCAAAACAATCTTGAATTTTACCTAAACTAGGCAAGGATGTTTTCAACACTTTTTTCTCATGTAATTTTTGAATCACTTCTGAATATGTAATTTCGGTATATTCATCTTTTGATTCACCATCACATGTAATTTGTAAAGGTAAACAATAAATTCCTTTTTCTTTCCAATAGTCTGGATGCTGGCCTGTTCCGGTATCCGTTACAAATGCAATCTTCATGGCTAGGCCCCCTTTACTTTTTTCACAAATTGAATTCCTACAGCACCTAATCCTGTGTGTACTGCAATAACGGCATACATTGGATCTGTATGGATTTGAATGTCTTCGCCAAACACATCGTGTAGCTCATCAATCACCAATTGTGTACCTTCTTGATTTTCTCCGTTTAATACATAAAATTCATAATCTTGTGCATTCGCATCTTTTGAAATCACTTTAACAGCTTTTTTAATAGCTTTTGACATTGTTCTTACTTTATCAAAAACATCTACCTTACCTTCTGTATTTTTAGACACTTCTAGGATTGGTTTAATTTTTAACATACCTGCAAGCTTAGCAGCCATTGGAGTTAATCTTCCTCCTTTAGCTAAATGATCCAAATCTTCGGGAATCAAGAATCCTCTCGAATGTTCAACACTTTCCTTTAAACGTGAGATGATTTCTTCTGGATGTATTTTTTGTTCAACTAATTTTTGGGCAGATAACACTAAATATTTTTCCACACCTAAAGTTGTATATATATCTAATGTATGGATTTTAACTCCATGCCATTTACCAGATGCCTGTATTGCTTGATTTGTTCCTGATAAACCATTAGACAATGTAATTAAAATAACATCTGTAATGCCATCTTTTTTATATGATTCTAATAAAGCCTCAATATCGCCTAATGGTGGCATGCTTGTTTGAGGCATAAAGCCTCTTTCTAAGAATGAATTTAATTCTTCTACTGTTAAATCCACCCCATCTAAATATGTTTTATCTTCTATTTGAACCTGTAAAGGTAAAAAATCAATTCCTAAATCGTTTGCTTCTTGTTTTGTTAATCCACAACCACTTTCTGTTAATACACGAATCTTCATTAAAACCCTCCTTTTATAAAATCATCCTAATCCTAACACGAAATATTAATTTTCTCAAATGTCTGATATAATTGGATTGAGGTGATTTATATGAGCGCTTTCATTTCTTTTGAAAATGTTAAAAAGACTTATCATATGGGAGAAATCGATATCCATGCATTAGATGATGTAAGTTTTGAAATTGAACAAGGTGAGTTTGTGATCATTGCTGGCGCGAGCGGTGCTGGTAAAAGTACTATCCTAAATTTACTTGGTGGAATGGATACTGTCAGCGAAGGAAAAATCATCGTAGATGGTCGTGAAATCAGTTCTTATAAAGAAAAAGATATGACACTTTATCGAAGATATGATGTTGGATTTGTTTTTCAATTTTATAATTTAGTCCAAAACTTAACTCTTCGAGAAAATGTCGAGCTAGCAACACAAATTTGTAAGAAGCCACTTGATATTGATGAAACTATAGATCTTGTCGGATTGAAAGATAGAACTTACAATTTTCCTAGTCAGTTATCTGGTGGTGAACAACAACGTGTTGCGATTGCGAGAGCTTTGGCTAAAAATCCAAAACTTCTACTTTGCGATGAGCCTACAGGTGCTTTAGATTATCAAACTGGTAAACAAGTCCTTAAAGTTTTGCAAAATACATGTAAGACACAAAATAAAACAGTTATAGTAATTACCCACAACTTAGCATTAACACCAATGGGAGATAAGGTCATTAAAGTTCGTAGTGGAAAAATCGAAAGTATTACATATAATGAACATCCAATGGATGTCAATGATATAGAGTATTAATATGCCTGCTACTTATTTAAAGGATATTTTCCGTGAAATTAAAATCTCCCTTGGCCGTTTTCTCTCTATCCTTTGTATCGTGGCGATTGGCGTTGCTTTTTTTGCAGGAATTAAAGCCAGTGCTCCAGATATGAAGAACAGTGCCGATACATATTTTGATAAATATAATGTTCAGGATATTCAAGTTTATTCTACAATTGGTCTAACAAAAAAAGATGTAGCTGCTATCAAGAAAATTAAGGGTGTTAAGTCTGTACAACCAAGCTTTTCAATGGATACATTATCTCAAATTGATTCCACGCAAATGGTTATAAAAGTCATTTCTTATGGAATTGATCAAAAGATGAATAAGATACGTGTGGTGGAAGGGCGAATGCCTGAAAGAGAAAATGAATGTTTGGTTGAAGCTAGTTCTGCAACGAATAAGCTGTATGGAACTTTCCACATTGGAGATACCATCAAACTACAAAGTGGTACAGATGAGGCTTTATCCAAATCATTAAAACATACAAAGTATAAAATTGTAGGTACTTGTTATAATCCGAATTACTTATCTTATGAAAAAGGTTCAAGTAATATTGGTTCTGGAACTGTAAACTCATTTATATATATTCAAAATACAAATGTTTTAAAAGATTATTATACAGAAGTGGATGTATGTGTAAAAGGGGCTAAAGATTTAGATTGTTATAGTGATGAATACTTTGATGTGGTTGATCCAGTATTAAAGAAGATCAAAAAGATTTCAAACAAACAAATCGATGCACGTATTCAATCTTATCAGTCTGAATTAGATGAAAAAAAGCAGGAAGCCACCGATAAATTTAAAGATGCTGAAAATCAATTCAATGATGCTCAAAATAAGATCGATTCTGGACTTTCTGAAATTCAAAGCAATGAATTAAAGCTACAGAATTCTAAAGATCAAATCAATCAAGGGTGGAATGAATATTATGCAAATTTACAATTATTAGATAATATTCCTACTTTACAAAATGCGATTGCTCAAATTGAAGAGAGTGAGAAAAAGCTGCCTGAGTTATTGTCTCAGAAAGAACAGGTTGAAAATGGTTTACAACAAATTAATGCCGAAGGTGATTTAAACACAAAGAGGACATTAATCCAAAATGCTATTGATTTTATTGATATTGCACTTAAAAAATTAGAGAACTATCCTGATTCAAGTGATGCTGAAACTATAAGGATCAAATTAAATGAAAAGAAAGAACTACTTCAAGGACAACTATCTTTAATTGATCAAGCGATAGCTAAAAAAGCAGAGTTAGAAGCAATTCTACCTCAAATTCAGTCTGGAATTGAGCAAATTCAAGCTGGTGTTGCAAAAAAGGCTGAATTACAATCTCAACTTAATCAATTATTGAATGCGAAAAATGAATTGAATAATGCTTATGTATCATTAATTAATGGTCAAGCTCAATATGAGGATGGAGTATCTAAAATTGAAGATGCGAAAAATGAATTGAATAAAAGTATTGAGCAACTTACGTTATCAAAAGCGGAATTTAATATTCAAAAGCATGATGCTTTAAGAGAATTAAGTAATGCTCAGTTAGAAATCGATAAAATGGAAGGTAAGTGGATCGTATTAGATCGCAACTCTCATTATTCTTATCGTGATTATGGTGCTTGCGCAGATCGTATGGATGGCATTGCCAAAGTATTCCCTGTATTCTTCTTCTTAGTAGCAGCCTTAGTTTGTATGACAACAATGACTAGAATGGTTGATGAACAAAGAAATGAAATGGGAACTTTAAAAGCTTTAGGCTACTCAAAGTTACAAATTGCTTCTAAGTATATCATATATGCCTTAATCGCTAGTATTTTAGGATCTATATTAGGATGTTCTTTAGGAATGTATTTGTTCCCAACCGTCATTTTCAACGCTTGGAACACATTATATAATATTGATCAAATTAAATTTTTATTTCAACCAGGACTTATATTATTAGCTAGTGGATCTGTTACAGGTATTACTTTACTGGCAACACTTTATTCTATTTATAGTGAATTGATTGAAATGCCTAGTCAGTTGATGCGTCCTAAGGCTGCAAAAGCTGGTAAAAAGATTCTTTTAGAAAGAATTTCATTTATATGGAAACGATTATCTTTCCTACAAAAAGTAACGGCTAGAAATATTTTCCGTTATAAAAAAAGATTCTTTATGACCATTATTGGTATTGCTGGATGCTCTGCATTACTAGTAGCTGGTTTTGGTATTAACGATAGTATTTCGGATATTGTTAATCAACAATATAATGTTATTTATCATTATGATGCAACAGTTTCTGCTAAAACGAGTGAGATTACTTCTCAAATAAAATCTTTAAAAGGCGTTAAAGATGTTTATGAAGAAGATCATCTTGCGGTAACTACAAAAATAGAAAACAAAGACATTTCAACTACAGTTCACGTTATTTCCAATGACAAAAAATTTAAAGATTTCTGTACTTTATTTAACGGTAACAAAGAATTCGATCTTGACGATTCTTCTGTATTGATTTCTCAAAAAATGGCTACAAAATTAAATAAGAAGGCTGGAGATACAATTAAAATTAAAGATGCGAATAATAAAGTCATAAAAGCTAAAATAAAAGGTGTATTTACGAATTATGTTGGTCACCATATTTATGCAAGTAAATCTTTATACAAGAGTTGGAATACAAACGCAAAAACAACGCATATTTACTTAATTAAATCTAAAAAAACAACTAAGAAGTTTGAACGTAACTTAGGTAATAAAATTATGAATATTGATAGTGTACAAAGTGTAACTTTCTATTCATCTCTACAAAAAAACTTTAAAGATATGATCAAGAGTATTTCTTATATTGTTGTTGTTCTTGTTATTTCAGCTGCTTGTCTTGCCTTTGTAGTTCTGTATAACCTTAGCAATGTTAATATTTCCGAAAGAAAACGTGAAATTGCTACAATTAAAGTACTTGGATTTACTAGAAAAGAAGTAGATGCATATATCAATAGAGAAACAATTCTATTAACTATTTTAGGTTCATTGATTGGTTTAGGTATCGGTATTGGATTACATCATTTGATAATGAACTTAGCCGAGATGGATGATATTATGTTTGGTAGAACAATCAATTCAATATCTTATGTGATTAGTTTTGTAATGACGATTGGTTTCAATGCAATTATCAATTTGTGTATGCATAAAAAACTAAATAACATTCAAATGGTTGAATCATTAAAAGCTGTGGAATA